>Ga0153924_1000029_pt1 | contig 121731 bp, 133 predicted proteins | sample TSNJ008MetaG_FD_104709 | JGI IMG/M metagenome (GOLD analysis project Ga0153924, IMG submission 104709) | Attine ant fungus gardens microbial communities from New Jersey, USA - TSNJ008 MetaG | ecosystem: Host-associated > Fungi > Mycelium > Unclassified | place: USA: New Jersey, Wharton State... | reverse complement strand
GAAAAAGCGCCACGACCTGAAAATCCACGACACCATAGCGCCTCGTTTATACGATATTCACATTGACATTCAATCGAATAATGTATATAATAAAGCGGACGATAAGGAGGCAATATGGTGAAAGAAGTTGGTGAAAGATTACGCTTACTCCGCGAGGGCGTAAAGTTATCCCAAGCAAAAATCGCTAAAATGCTGGATACTACTCAGGCCAGTATAAACCGCTATGAAAACGCGATAGGTTCCCCTCCGCTTAAAGTGCTTTTATGGTATGCAGATTATTTCGATGTTTCGATGGATTATATCTTTGGGCGCACAGATAAGCCACAGGGTAAGCTGTACGAATACCGCCCAAAGATTGGAGAAACCAACGAGGAATTACATCAGTTCATTGAAATGTGTTTCGACCCCAATTCGCCTATGAATGACCGGCTGAAACAGACGTTGATTGAAATGCTTGGGGAGGCGAGGAAATGAATATTGTAATATACGCCCGTTACTCAAGCCACTCCCAAACCGAACAGTCAATTGAGGGGCAGCTGAAAGTCTGTTATGAATATGCGAGAGCCAACGGTCATATTGTTGTCGGCGAATACATTGACCGCGCCCAAAGTGGCACCACGGACAGCCGTGTTGAGTTTCAACACATGATTGCCGGCAGCGACAAGCATACCTTTGAAGCCGTTCTTGTCTACCAGCTTGACCGCTTCGCCCGTAACCGTTACGACAGCGCCATCAACAAAGCGAAGTTAAAAAAGAATGGGGTTCGGGTTATCTCCGCAAGGGAGAATATCAGCGAGGACGCTTCCGGCATTTTGGTTGAGGGCGTATTGGAGAGTATGGCAGAATACTATTCGGCAGAGCTTTCGCAGAAGATACGCCGTGGTATGAACATCAATGCGGAAAAATGTTTGAGTAACGGCAGCAACCCCGGCCTTGGTTATTATGTGGATGAAGAACGACAGTTCCATGTTGACCCGGAAAGTGCGCCGGTTGTCCGTGAGATTTTCAAGATGTACGCCAGCGGCAAAACCGTTGCAGAAATTGTGAAGCCCCCGCGCGAACGCGAGGCCGGGAAGAATATCTGCTAACCACCAAACTTTTCTGTGGGTCCTGCCGCGAGATGATGACCGGCTACGGCGGCACATCAATCCTCAACGGCGGGGACAGGCCAATCACGATAGACGACATTCTGCTGGACGAAATAGAGGCCGACAATGCGGAGTATGAGTGTTCTCTCATGGTTGCATCCGCCTCCACCAACATAATTTATCGAAACAAGTCGAACATGAAGACGTTCGACTTGTTTCTTTTTTTGTGGTACAATCGATTCAATGGATTTACACCTTGGCGCGATAAGGCGAACGTAGCTAATTTATATAATATTTAGAAGGTGTGAAATGAAAAAGAAAACTAGAATTATCTTAGGTGTTATCTCTTCAATAGTGCTATTAGGTACTATAGTCGGAATAGTGTTACTACTCACAGCATAATACGAGCATCAGGGCGATGATAATAGCGGGCCTATATGGTTTCATATAGGCGATGAGCGTTCCAATCGTTTTTCTTAAATCTTTCGCCTTCTCCCCGCCGCCGGAACCCATACCGCGTCCCATGCCGCTTTTTCGATTTCTTCGCCGGATGGAATTTGGACACCGTAATCGCCATAGGCAATGTTGCTTTCTACCGTGCCGGAAAACAGGACCGCCCTTTGAGGCACATATCCAGGCTTGTTGGCAGTGTTGGCAGTGCCTCCTGCGTATAATCCCTGACGTTGGTTCCGTCAACAAGCACTTCACCCTCGGTGGCATCGTAGAATCTGGGAATCAAATTGATCAATGTGCTTTTTCCGCCTGTAACCGCCGTCCATTGCCAGCTTTTGCCCCCTATCTTTACAACCGCCCACGCAGCCATGATTGGCGCTTTCACGATAACCTGCAAGCCCATTGCCACCACTTTGTCAATAGGAGGAGCTATGAATTTTTAAGAAATAAACCGCTTGTATTTTTCCCTCTTGCCAGAGGGGGTGTGGAGTTCATTTTTGACAATAAAATTTGACTACAACTCCATTTCGTGCGCCCGCTTGATTTTAACATCCGGTTCATCCCTACGTAGTACCTGCTTCAAGTTCCACTTTCGATCTGTTTGCAGATCTCTATTTTGTATGCAGGATCATATGCTTGTGCCATTCTGAACATCTCCTCCTCTTCCTATTTTACTTGATGTTCCGTTTGCCTGGAAATCCGATGCCAGGTCAGTAATGTGGGGTGCGGGATCCGTTCAAATCACAAAACACCCTCAACCGTCATGGCTGAGGGTGTTTTTCTGTTTGCTTACTTTTTCAGCAGATCAGCCAGATTTTTTAGGAAAGTAACCATCTGCTCTCTGGTGCAGAAAGCCTTGTACTGTTTCTTGCCGCTGCCGTCACCGGCAATAAGACTGTTTTCCTCAGCCCAAGCACGAGCCTCAGCACTCCACTCGGACGGCTCTTTCGCCGCAAGCTGAGTAAGATAGACATCCATCATCGAATTGAATTGATCCTGTGTCACGATTTCTTCTCCTTTCATTTTAGCCGCAACATCGGCTCTGAATTTGTCCATACTGTAGTCCATACCAAGCTGCCGCCAGAGGTGGTCAGGGTCGCCGTGGTTACTGGCAATACCTCTCTTGTATCCTTCTGCATGACTGATGATTACACCGTCAGCAAGAGGGTCGAGGTCGTGGTATAAGCAGAGCATAGCGAACAGCGCTACAGCGTTTTGGGTGGTCTTTTCCATAAAGGCGATTGCCTTAGCCTGATCGGAACAGATGAAAGTAGCACCTCCGACATAGGTGATGCAGGACGGCTCACACATTTCCACGCCGATATGCGTATTGTTTGAGTCCCCGCCGCCGTGCCAGCCACGGTGAGCTTTGCCCTTATCACTGGTCGGCGTAACTTTCAGACAGGGCAGGGTGATGTATACATCCTCCTCACCGATGAATCCATGAACACAGGCGTTGGATTGGCTGCTTTTATTCCAGTTGTCCACAAACACCAACGGATTAGGCTGAGGGCAACCGACACTGTGAAGCATAAGACCGTTGACTGTGATGGAGCGTCCTGCCGTGTAGCAGGGGTTGTTGGTCAGATACTTCTTAATCAGGTTCATTTTCCACCTCTGACTCTTCCCCGCCCGAAATAATATCCTTTGCGTCTTGAATTACTTCAATGGTGACCTTGACTCTCTCAGCGTCAATCTTGCCCTCGGTCACGATGTAGGCAACAACGCTCACCAGCGTGGTCACAGCCCCGGCGATGGTGGCAATCTCCGAAGAGCTTGCCCCTAGAGCCATTGCGATGCCGGTAGCGACCCCGGCGAGTGCCAGCCACAGCTTACGGCTGGTCAGTTTTGTGATGATGTTTCCCATAATTTAAACCCCCTTAATTTAGTCGCAGTCCACGTTGGATGTTACCCACGCCCCTGTGAGGGACACAGACAACCACGGAAGGCTACCGGTATACTCATTCGCTTTTCCGCTCTTTATTCCCCGGTCTGAACTGCATTTCTTACACTTCGATGACATCCCCTTTTTATGATAGCACTATCATTATATTCCATTACGATTGTTATGGACCGCGATGGCCCTTTCGTTGGAACAAACCTGAGTTGTATTCCCGGCAGAGTCCTCACGGCTGGTTCAGAAGATGGATCTGCATGATATCGCTCCTTCAAAAAATCACCAGGCGGGCCAACTGTGAATATACTGGATTGTCACAGTAATTCAGCTCCAATTGTAAGCTGGACAGGAGGGACTACCGTATGGGCAAGGGGAATTTAATTGTACAGGCCCGTACAGCCGATGATGCGTTGCCATTATACGGTGTACGGGTGAAGATCACAGACCACAATGGTACAGTGCTGTATAATCTGATTACAGATGAAAGTGGCGAAACGGTACAGATATCATTGGAAGCTGTAGACGGGAGTTTATCGTTCGATCCAAATTATACCGGAACACCATACACCTCATATGGTCTGGTGGCCGAAAAAGAGGGGTTTAACAGTTTACATATCAATGATGTACAAATTTTTGACGGTGAAACCGCGATTCAGCCTCTTGCATTGATTCCGATGCTGGAGAGTCAGCAGGTCCCGTCTATACAGGAACTCCACTTTGGCAGACACGCTGTTCAAATGGCGGAACCCCGTAATCAGGCGGGACCGCTGGCCACGCCGTTTGTCCTGCGCCATGTCATCATTCCCAATCCAATCACAGTACACCTTGGCACGCCCACATCCAATGCGGCGAATGTGCAGGTGCCTTTTCCTGATTACGTCAAAAACGTTGCCAGCAGCGAAATCTACCCCACCTGGCCGCAGGCATCGTTGGAAGCCAATATATATGCTATCATCACATTTGCTTTAAACAGGGTATTTACGGAGTGGTATCGGAACCGAAATTATAATTTCGATATCACAAACAGTACCGCCTACGATCAGTATTTTGTTTATGGAAGAACCATTTATGAGTCCATCAGTCTAATTGTAGACGAAATTTTCAATCAATACGTACGCAGGGAGAGACAAATCGCGCCCTTCTTTACATCATTCTGCAACGGAACTACCGCGGTCTGCTCTGGCCTGTCCCAATGGGGGACGGTATCATTGGCCAATCAGGGCAGGTCGGCGCTGCAGATATTGCGTTATTACTATCCCAGTGATATTGAAATTTCACAAACAAATATTATTACCGGCATCCTTGCATCGTACCCTGGCACACCGCTTCACCTGGGCAGTACGGGGCGGGATGTACAGACCATACAGACTTATTTGAACAGGATCAGGCAAAACTATCCCGCGATTCCAATCATCGGGGATGAGTCCGGCGTATTTGGCAGCACGACCCAGGCCGCGGTTGTGAAATTCCAAAGCATATTCAACTTAACTGCCGATGGTGTTGTTGGAAGAGCAACGTGGAATAAAATCTCTTATGTCTATGTTTCCGTGACAAGGCTGGCGGAATTGGGCAGCGAGGGCACGAACCTGGGAATTGGAACAATTCCGCCCAATCATATTCTTAGGGCGGGCTCAAGCGGAATTGATGTAATCACACTGCAGTACATTTTGAGCGTGATCAGTGAATTTTACGCTATCATTCCCAGTGTGACGCAGAATGGTTTTTTTGGGAGTCAGACCACCCAGGCGGTGATCGCATTTCAGCAGATGATGGGGATCGCCGCGGACGGTGTTGTAGGGCCGGCCACCTGGAGCGCGCTTTACGATACTTACTGGGGGATCAGAGATCACGCGATCCCCGGAACGGGAGTAACCGAATATGTGGTACAGATGGGCGACACGCTTTGGTTGATTGCGCAGAAGTTTGGTACCACCGTTGAGGCAATCAAGGCGCTGAACAATCTGGAAAGCGACATGATCATGATCGGACAGGTGCTCTGGGTTCCCCATTCGGGAACCACAACACCAGGCTTTCTGTATACCGTGCGGTCAGGAGATACGCTGTGGCTGATCGCGCAGAGATTTGGCGTTACAGTTGACGCGATCCGGACTCTGAACAGACTTACAAGCGATGTGCTTATGATAGGACAGATACTTCAAATTCCCCGCGCGGATACAGCTCACACCCTTCAGGCGGGGGATACGCCGTGTCTGCTCCACGGAGGTGTGGCGCCACCGCGAATGAGATACATGCTTTGAAGGATCTGATCGGCGATGCCCTTGGGCGTGATTATGTTACATGGATCATGCCAACGATATGAAAAATCAAGCAAATCGGTTTTCCCCTGGCAAGCCAGGTCAAATTGATCTGCGTCACGCGCATAGAACGTGCTGTGGGTGGCGGTATAAAGAAGATTTTTCACTGAAACAGCAGGGATATCAATCAAACATGATGAAATTGCAAAAAGACGGTGCAGCAAAAGCTGCACCGTCTTTTTGGTATCCATATCTGACATAAAATCAGGGCTGACAGCGAGGACAAAGTCACCCACGGAGAACTTACTTCTTGGGCTTATTGGCGGGCCAGGTGGGGGTTTTCCCGGTCAGCACCTCCACTACGCCCTCCGCGGCCACCAGGGCGGTGCGGTAGACGGCCTCTTCCGTGGTTGCGGCGGTGTGGGGGGTGAGAAACACATTGCCCATGTTCATAAGGGGGTTATCCATAGGCAGGGGTTCCTCGGCAAAGACGTCCAGTCCGGCGCCCAGGAGGATGCCGTTTTGCAGCGCCTCGATCAGCTCCGGCTCATTGATGACTTCTCCCCGGCCAGCGTTGACGAGAATGGCAGTGGGCTTCATCTTTTTGAAATCCGCCATGCCAATGCTGCCGCGGGTCTCTGGAGTCAGGGGAGTGTGGATGGACAGGAAATCCGCCTGTTCCAGCACATCATCCCGGTTTTCCAACAGGGTAACGGGGGCCCACATGTTTTCTTGTTTGGCGTAGGGGTCATAGCCGACAACGTTCATGCCCAAGCCCAGAGCGGCCTTCTGCGCCACCTGCTGGCCAATGTTGCCACAGCCCATCAGGCCCAGGGTCTTGCCCTTCAATTCGAAGGTGTTGCGCAGGGTATACCGCACATTAAAATTGCCTCCGCGAAACGCCTGGTCCACATAAGTAAACCGGCGGGTGGCGCCCAGCATTAGAAGAATCGAGTGTTCTGCCACAGCGTTTCCGTTTTCACGGGGGGCGAACACAACCTGAATGCCTTTCTCCGCGGCATAATCCAAGTCAATGTTGTCCACGCCCACGCCTTGCTTGGCAATCACCTTCAGGTTGGGGCACAGGTCTATCATCTCCTTGGTAACTGGATCGGTGCGGGTAAAAATGGCATCATAGCTCTTCTGCTTTAGCTCCTCCAGATACTCTGGAATAGAGTGTCCCTTGCTAAATGTAACAACGCAATCATGCTCCTCGAACACCCTCATGCCGCTTTCAAATATGGCCTTAAATGAAAATACCTGATACATTACGGAAAACTCCTTTTCAAAAATTTTTCCCGAATGAATATGCGCCCAATTTAACATACAGTTATTGTATCATGTTCTTTCGTCACAGAACACCAGATTTTTTCAGAGGGTTGCTACAGCTATTTAGCTGTGATATAATCCTTGCATATCCAAGAAAGACAAAGGAGGTCCGTTATTTTTACTAAGGGCGGAGAGGAGAAGAAATGAATTTTTTACATTTAAAGTATTTTCTGGTCGTGGCGGAAGAGCTGAATATCACCCATGCCGCTGAGCGGCTATACATTTCGCAGCAGTCTCTGAGCAATCATGTGAGCAATTTGGAGAAAGAGCTGGACATCAAGCTCTTCACCCGCTCGCCCAAGTTGTCATTGACCTATGCGGGAACCCTTTTGGTGGAGACCGCGACCCAAATCCTTGACCTGCACACCCAGTATCTCACTAAGGTGGGGGATATTAACCGCAACTATCTGGGCGTTTTACGGCTTGGAATCTCCTATACCTGCGGCCTGACCCTGCTGCCGGAGATCCTCCCAAGATTTCAGGAGGAGTACCCCATGGTGGAATTCTCAATTTTTGAGGGGAACTCCTCGGAGCTGGAGGATGAGCTCTCCCACGGACGGGTGGATCTGATCATCGGCTTCCACCCTATCATGATGGAGGATGTGGAGATTGTTCCCCTGACGGAAGACCGCTTGATCTTAGTGGTTCCACGCCAATTTACGGAGGAGGTCTTTGGAGACCGGGCGGAGGAGATGCGCCAGAAATTTGCCAATGGCGCGGATATTACAGCGTTTGGGGACAAGCCCTTTGTTTTGCTGAAAAAAGGAAACCGTGCCAGGGGCATTGCGGATCAGCATCTCAGCCGTTGCTTTTTTAAGCCCAGGGTTGCCCTTGAGACGGAAAATACAGTGACAACCCTGGCGTTGGCCAGGGCCAATGTTGGAATTGTGATTTGTCCCGAGCTGTTTTTACGCGCCATTGACCTTCCGGGAGGGCAGGAGGAGCTGGACTTGTTTCCCCTGATGGATCCGGCCACTGTGAGCCGACTGGTGTTGGCCTATCACCGTGACCGCTACTTATCCCATTTTGCCGAGCGGTTTATTGGCATTGCGCAGGAAGTTCTGATGGAGCGCCCCGCTGTGCTGCGGTCTGGGGAATAAAAAAGTGAAATCATTTGGCCCCGCGTCCGATCAGGATGCGGGGCCGTTTTCTATGGTTAAATAGAGGTTGGAAATGGCGCCCAGCCTCTCCTGGTAGGCCCGCACAGCGGAGGGGGGAGAGATCAGTGCCACCTCCTCCTCCAATCCAAAAAGCCATCCAAAAAACTGTGGGCTGATCACCACGGAGAGGGTGACGGTAAAATAATATGCGCCATCCGGAACCAGAATAATATCCTGGCCAAACCGGTCCAGCACGATGCCCGCCATGTGGCTTTTGCAGCGTAGGGTGATGGAGGTGTCCTCGCCGCGAAACATTCCAAAGTGCCGCTGCTCATACTGCGCCAGATCAAAATTCGGATATTCCTCCTCCCCCTGCCTTGGGATACAGGTGACGGCAATGTCACTCAATTTATCCACACGGTAGTGGCGCATTGTGGCACTTTGGCTGTCAAAGGCCACAAGGTAATAGTTCTCATTGTTCCAGATCAGACCATAGGGAGAGACGGAATACCGCTTTCCCTCCCGCCGGAACACGCGGTTGCGGTACATGTCATAGTCGAAATAACGAAAGGTAATCATCCGGCGTGTAGAAAGGGCGTTATGGAGTGTGTCCACATTGTAATAGATGCTCTCGTTCATGACCTTAATCTGACCATTCACATAGACCTGACGGCGCAACTGACGGGCCTGGTGCACATTGGTCAGCCCCTCCAGCTTGCGGATGAGAGCGCTGCTCTTCCTGCGGGTGATAAAGCGTGAGGACTGTACCGCGTCCACCAGCAGCTTGAGCTCTGGGAGCTCAAAGTCCCGCTGGCCGATAAACCAGCCGGGAACACGGCCCTTGCGGCACTGTACGTCAAGCCCAAACTCCCGCAAGGACTCCAGGTCGCTGTAGATGCTTTTTCGCTCGGCCTGAATGTTGTGCTGCTGCAGCCGCTCAATCAACTGAGAGACGGTCAGCGGATGCTCTTCATCCGTCTCCTGAAATAAAAATTTGGATAAGTACAGCAGTTTCAGCTTTTGGTGCTCCCGTTTTGCCATAGAATCACTCCCTTCTCCGCCGTAAGGGTATCATATCACAAGAGGTGCACGATAAAAAGGACTTTTATAACCAGTGCCGCCAAACCTGCGAGCCATCGCCTACTGTGGCCTGGCGGCCATTGCGGACAATGGGGGTGCGCAGAAGCGCCGGATGTTCCAATAATCTCTCCAGCTTGTCCTCCTCATAGGCCAGATACTCCAGCAGCACTGCATCGGGGTGGCCGGTATTCATGAGCGCCTGCAGCCCCACAGCCTGTTTTACGCTTTGCAGCTCGCCGCGGCTGATGCCGTATTTTTTCAGATCAATGAACTGAAATGGAATGCGCCGTTCTTTAAACCAGCGCTGGGCTTTTTTCGTCTCAAAGCATTTGCCCGTACCAAAGATTTGGATGTTCATAACAGCCTCCCGTGTCACATGGAATCGAACTAATTGTAGCATATTTTCCGGCGCTTGGGAACGGTGTGTCTGACCGGCATAAAATTTCTTCCGGCAAACGATCAGGCTGCGGTTTATTTCTGTGTGCTCGGGAAAGAATAGTAAAGATTTTACCAGGAAAAAGGAGGCGGCGATGCATGAAAGCGGTGATTATGGCGGGAGGAGAAGGGACACGGCTGCGACCCTTATCCCTTGGCAATCCAAAGCCGATGATCCCTCTGCTGGGGCGGCCGGTGATGGAGCATATCATTGGGCTGCTGAAAGACCATGGCCTTGTGGATATTTGCGTGACACTGTGCTACCAGCCTGAAAAAATTATGGAGTATTTTGGGGATGGAAGTTCCCTGGGCGTCAAGCTCACATACTTTATTGAACAGCAGCCTTTGGGGACTGCCGGGAGTGTGAAGGCATGCATGGGTTACCTGGGCCGGGAAGATTTTCTCGTGATCAGCGGGGACGGCGTATGCGATTTGGATCTGACGCAGGCAATTGCGTTCCATCGGGCGCGGAGCGCCATCGCCACGTTAGTGCTTTATCCCCACAGCACGCCTCTGGAATATGGACTGGTACTCACCGGAGAGGACGGGCGAATTCAAAGATTTGTAGAAAAGCCCGCATGGGGACAGGTGGTCACCAATCAGGTGAACACAGGCATCTATATTCTCAGCGCCCAGGCGATGGAGAGGGTGCCTGAGGAGATGGTGTACGATTTTGGAAAGGAACTGTTCCCTGCTCTTTTGGAACAGAATTTGGCCCTTTATGGACAGGTTGGCGCCGGTTACTGGTGTGACATGGGGGACTGTGAAGCGTATCTCCAATGTACCACGGACGCTCTGGCAGGAAAGGTAAAGCTCAATATGGGGTTTGCGCAAGGACGGGAGGGAATTTGGTGTGACAGCCCTTTGCCGGAGGGCGTGACTCTGGTCCCCCCCTGCTGGATCGCTCCGGAGATCCGGTTGGAGCCTGGCAGCCGGATCGGTCCAAATGTTGTGCTGGACCGGGGAGCCAATGTGGGCGCAAACAGTATGGTGTCGGAATCGGTGCTGTTGGCCAATGCCCAAGTGGGAAAGGGTGCGGCTATCCACGGCGCCATTCTCTGCCCCGGCGCAGTGGCGGAGCGGGAGGCTGTGCTCAATATGGGAACTGTGCTGGGAGAACATGCGCTGGTGCGGGAGCGGGCCGTACTTTTGGAGCGTGTCAGGATTTGGCCCGGCCGGGTCGTTCCTGCGGGCAGCCGCCAGACCCGTTCCATTACAGAGGCCAGCCCCTTGGGTCCGGTCAATTTTGGGGATGGCGGCGTGATCCGCGGAATCCTGGGGGAGGACATTGGCCCGGAGACCCTCCTTTCCCTGGGCGCGCTGCTGGGCCGGGAGGGTCTGGTGGGGCTGGGGTGCGCCGGAGGAAACGGCGCGCGCATGCTCCTGCGGGCAACGGCCAGCGGAATCACGGCAGCCGGTGGAAATCTCCTGCTCCACACGCTGGAATGTCCGGCTCAGGGCGCGTGGCACGCCCGGCGGCATGAACTGCCCAACGCGTTGTTTATTGAGCAGGATGGGGAGCGGGTCTATCTCCATCTGTTTGACCGGGACGGGCTGCCCCCCGCTCGGGAGCGGCAGCGGAAGCTGGAGAAGGGACTGCTGCAGGGAGAGTGTCCCCGGGTGCCAGCCCACCGGATCGGCGCCACGCTTCGCAGCCAGAACGGAATAGAGGATTACGCTGCCGATGGGGCAAAACGGTGTCCGCTATACCGTATTCCCCTGCGCAAAGTGACGGTGGCAGTAACGGGGGACAGGGCCGCAGACCGCGCGTTGGCGGCGCTGCTCGCCTCCATGGGCTGTGCGGTTGTTCCCCAGTGGAGGCGGGGAATTCCCGCCTTTTCCGCGGCGCATGGCGGCTTTCAGCTCACAGCCCAAGACGAGACGGGGGCATTGCTGGATAGCGGCCAGCTGTTGACGCTGGTGTGCCTGATTGAAATGGAAAACGGAGAGAAGCGGGTGGCCCTGCCCCCCAGCGCCACTGTGGCGGCAGAGCTGGTGGCAGCCGGCCTGGACGGTCAGGTACTTCATCTCGACCGGGATGGATGGGAGGCCCGCAAGCTCTATTCCGACCTCCCCTGGTTATGGGATGCTGCGTTTGCCGCAGGCCGCATTTGTGCGCGCCTGGGTGCTTCGGGCGAGCGGCTAAGCGATTTGGTCGCCAAAACGCCCCGATTTTCTACTTGGCGGCAGGAGATCCCGCTGCGCTCCGACCGCGCCCGTGTCATGCAGCGGCTGGCCCGGCAGCATGCCCGGGATTATGCCGGAGGCGATGGCCTGCGGATTCGCACCGGGCGGGGCTGGGTGTATCTCTCGCCGCTGGCCCGGCGTTCCGCGCTGCGGGTGATTGCGGAGGGGCCGGACTTGGAGCTTGCCGCGGAGCTGTGTGATTTTTATGCCCATGAGGCTTGGGAGATTGACCATTCTGAGCAAGATCACCAAGGGGCAGGAGAAAAAGAGCCCTGACTTTCCCGGAAAAAGATATTGTAATTTATGGAATGCTTGTGCTAAAATGAAATGATAAATTATAGCTATGGCTGATTTATACGCCAATTGGGTAAAGATTACTCAGGTTGCGTTTAAATAGATCCCGGCCAACGGGACACCGCGCCAGCAGGCGGATTCCGCACCGGAAATAGGAGGGCTTCATTTTTTGTGAATGGGGCTTCCCGATAGAGAAGTATGGATCAGGAGAAAGGCGAAGGGGACCGCTCCCTTTTCCGGCGAGACAGGGCCGGAGAACGGGGCGTCCTTCGCCCGGTTTTTGTGGGTGCGCGCACCCGCGGTATTTGCGTGTCTCAAACTGGGCGGCACATGCTCTGCCATACTCCTCAACTACATAGAATATAAAGGAGTAAATCAATGGCTGAAAAATTAAAAATTATTCCCTTGGGCGGCCTGGACGAAATTGGAAAGAACATGACCGTTTTTGAGTATGGAAACGATATTGTGGTGGTAGACTGCGGTATGGGATTTCCAGATGATGATATGTATGGCGTGGATGTGGTGATTCCTGATGTGAGCTACCTCATAAAAAACCAGCAGAAAATTCGCGGTATCTTTATCACCCACGGACACGAGGACCACATTGGGGCGGTACCCTATGTGATGCGGGACCTGAACGCCCCAATTTACTGCACCCGGATGACAGCGGGACTGGTTCGTCTGAAATTGGAGGAGCACCGCCTGCTGGAGAAAGTGAAGCTATTTACCTGCGAGGCGGGGGATGTGATCAAGGCGGGAAAATTCTCAATCGAATTTATCCATGTGAACCATTCCATTGCTGACGCGGTGGGCTTTGCCATTGGCACCCCAGTCGGCACCATTGTCCATACCGGAGACTTTAAAATTGATGCGACCCCGATTCAGGGGGGCATGATCGACCTGGCCCGGTTCGGCGAGCTGGGGAAAGAGGGAGTTTTGGCACTGCTGGCCGACTCCACCAACGTAGACCAGGCGGGATATACCCGCACAGAGCGCAGCGTGGGGGCTTCGTTTGACTCCCTGTTTAAGGGCTGTGAGGATCGCATTATTGTCACGACCTTTGCCTCCAATGTGGACCGGCTGCAGCAGATCATTAACGTGGCGGCCCGCTATGGCCGCAGGGTTGCGGTAACCGGGCGGAGCATGGAAAACAACATGAAGGTCTCCACAGAGCTGGGTTATATGAAGATACCCGATGGGGTGCTGATGGATTTGAATCAGATCAAATCCCTCCCCAGAAACAGAGTGTGTATCATCACCACGGGAAGTCAGGGGGAGGCCATGTCCGCCCTGTCCCGGATGGCGTTTTCCACCCACCGGCAGGTGGATATTCAGCCGGGGGACCGGATTATTATTTCCGCTTCCACCATTCCCGGCAATGAGCATGCCTTGGGCAACGTCATCAACGAGTTGTACCGCAAGGGAGCCGAGGTGATGAATGAGCGCAAGCTGGCCCTGCACGTGTCGGGGCACGCCTGTCAGGAGGAGCTGAAAATCATCCACGCGCTGACAAAGCCCAAATACTTCATCCCGGTTCACGGTGAGCAGCGGCACCTGAAATTACATGCCAAGCTGGCACAGTCAATGGGGATGGATCCGCGCAACATTCTGGTGACTGAAATCGGCCGGGTTGTCGAGCTGACTGCAAAGACGGCCAAGCTGGGGGGCACCGTCACAGCGGGCAAGGTATTCGTGGACGGCCTGGGCGTGGGCGATGTGGGCGCGGTGGTGTTGCGGGACCGCCGCCATCTGGCTGAGGACGGCATGATTGTGGTCGTGATGTCCATGTCCGGAGAGGACGGCGCGCTGGTCTCAGGGCCTGACCTAATCACCCGCGGCTTTGTCTATGTAAAGGAATCCGAGGGACTGATGGAGGAATTGCGCAGGGTGGCCCTGGAGGCGCTGGAGAGCTGCAATGGAAAATACTCCACGGACTGGGCCGCCATTAAGGGCTGTATCAAGAGCGCTCTGTCCAACTACTTGTATAAGAAGACGCGCCGCTCCCCCATGATTTTGCCTGTCATTATGGAGGTGTAGCCCGGAAAGACCCCCTCCATAGCCGAGGTTGCAAAAAGGACAATGAAAACGGGATGAGGCCCTGCATTGGGCTCATCCCGTTTTTTGGTTTGGGGAGAGGGGGAATCAGGCGGTGTTTGGTTTCTGGCCAGAAAACTTTGTTGTGGAAGATTCTTATTGCTTTTTGGAGAAAACAGCCGGCGGACCTGTCTGCATAATGGACGGTGCGTGGGCGCCGTCTTCTAATAAAAGCGTTAGATCATAATAGCTCGATTTGAAAATGGTATTACAGCGTCTCCAGGTAAGCAATCTTCGCCGCCACGCAGAAGATATCAATGGCGGTCTTCAGATCCTCGATCTTGGGATAGGTGGGCGCAATGCGGACATAGCTGTCGTCCGGATCCATGCCGTAGGGATGGGTTGCACCGGCGCTGGTGAGGACGACTCCCGCCTCTTTACACAGGGCCACGATGCGCTTGGCGCATCCCCTGGGCGCGATATAGGTGATAAAATATCCCCCGGCCGGTTTGACAAAGGAGCCGATATCCAACGGCGTCAGTTCCCGGTGCAGTGTCTCTAAAACCGTATCAAACCGCGGGCGCAAAATTTCCGCGTGTCTGGCCATATGCTTGCGAATGCCGTCCATATCCTTTAAAAAGAGGACATGGCGCAGCATATTCAGCTTATCCCAGCCAATGGCCTGCATGGTCAGCTGCTTTTCGGTGAAGGCGATATTCTCCCGGGAGGCAGCAAAGAACGCCACGCCCGCGCCGGGGAAGGTGATCTTGTTGGTGGAGCCAAAAAGGTATACCATATTAGGATTTCCGGCCTGTTTGCATTCATCCAGGATATTCAGCAGATGGGTGCTCTCATAGACGAAATGCTCCGCATAGGCGTTATCCCAGAAAATGCGGAAATCCCTTGCTTTGGGTTTGAGCCGGGCCAGGCGGCGCACCACCTCGTCCGAATAGGTGATCCCCATGGGGTTTGCATACTTCGGCACACACCAGATTCCCTTGATGTGCTCATCCTCAGCGGCCAGCCGCTCCACCAGGTCCATATCGGGACCATGTTCGTCCATGGGAATGTTGATCATTTCAATTCCTAAGAACTGGCAGATAGCAAAGTGGCGGTCATACCCCGGAACGGGGCAGAGGAATTTCACGGGTTCGTCCTTGCCCCAGGGCTGCCGGGAGCCAAGCACGCCTGTCAGCATAGCGCGGGCCACACAGTCATACATGAAGTTTAGGGAGGAGGAGCCCAGAACAATCATTTCCTCCGGTTGGACGCCCATATACTTGCTAAAGAGCTGTTTGGCCTCCATAATGCCGGTCAGTCCTCCATAGCTGCGGCAATCCATTCCGTCCTCGCTATGGCAGTCGCTGTCGGAGTTGAGCACATCCAGCATGGGGTTGGAGAGCGCCACTTGTTCCGTGCCAGGAATGCCACGGGCCATAGTCAATTTGAGATTTTTTGCCTTGTAGGTCTCAAAGGCCTCCCTGAGCTCTGCTAAAACAACGCAACGTTCTTCTGGGGAGAGCTGTGGGTAGCTTGTCATACTGTTATCCTCCTCATAGTGCTTTCCTTTAGTATAAAACGAAACTGCCGCCGTGACAATACAAAATCGATCAATTTTTCATGGGGGAAGTTGTAGGATAAATCAAAAAATGAAGGATGGAGCGGCGCAACTTGCGAAAACGCTTGCGGCAGGAGCAAAAACTGCAACGACAGAGCTGCCTGTATTTGCGGAACAGGGTTGCTGTAAAGACGGTTCCCTCTCTGACCTGTTGTTACATGGACAGCATGCTCCGGTCAGAAAGCAGATTCTGGGTGGCGGTGGAAAATAGCTCGGCCAGCGCCTTTGGCGTCATGGCGGCGCGCCGCTCCCCCTGAAGATCCAGAACCAGGCGGCCCGCGTCCATCATAATGGTGCGGCCTCCAAAGCTCAGAGCCTGCTTCATATCGTGGGTGATCATCAGGGTGGTGATGCGGTGCTCAGACACCACCTGACGGGTGACTGCCAGCACCTTTTCCGCCGTTGCGGGGTCCAGTGCGGCCGTGTGTTCATCCAGAAGCAGCAGCTTGGGCTGGGCAATGGTGGCCATGAGCAGTGATGCCGCCTGCCGTTGGCCGCCGGAGAGCAACCCCATTTTCGTCTTCATCCGGTCCTCCAGTCCCAGATTCAGTTGGGCAAGGAGCGTTTTAAAATAGACTGTATCCCTGTGGCTGACCGCAAAAAAGGACTTTCCCGCCTTTCTGGTGTAGGCCAGCGCCAGATTTTCCTCTATGGTCATGTTGGGCGCGGTGCCCCGCAGAGGATTTTGATAGAGACAGCCGATGTGCAGCGCCCGTTTATAGTCCTTTTGATAGGTGATGTCCTGGCCGTCCAAAATAATCCGACCGGAGCTCGGGAGGAATTTACCCAGTATCGCATGGAACAGGGTGGATTTTCCCGCGCCATTGGAGCCCAGCAGGGTGATAAACTCCCCCTCTTCCACCTCTAAGGAGAATTCATCCAGCGCAATCTTCTCATTGACTGTCCCGGGGTCAAAGCGCTTGCATAGCTTGTTCAGGGAGAGCTGCGTATGCATTACTCCACCTCCCGTCCGGCCACGCGCCGGGCGCGCCAGACCTGAATCTGCTCCTTTGCCAGCGGAAAGACCAGGGCCAGGGCCACAATCAGTGTGGACAGGAGCTTTACCATATAGCTGGGCATGTCAATCTGATAGGCGGCCTGCAAAATCAGCCGGTACAGGACTGAGCCTGTCACGGCGGAAATCAGTCCCACCGTGACGCCACGTTTTCCCATGACGGCCTGTCCGATGATGACGGAGGCCAGACCCACCACCAGCATTCCGCTGCCAAAGCCCAGATCCGCGTACCGCTGTTGGTGGCACAGCAGCGACCCGGACAGGCCCACCAGCCCGTTTGCCAACATGATGCCCACGATCCGGGTAAAATTGGCGTTGATGGAGGAGGAGCGCACCATCTCCTCGTTGTCCCCTGTGGCCCGGATGGACAGGCCCAACCTGGTCTTGAAAAAGACGGACAGCAGAAGGGCTGCCAGGGCGGTAATGAACGCCGTCAGGAGCAGCACAGAGCCATCTCCCTCGCCGGTAAGCGATGCGAACAGCTTATAGATGGTGGGACTGGAAGCGGTTACCTGCGCCCCGCTGTCATTGGTCACCATGTGCTGGAGATACAGGTTGGACTGCCCCCCCAATACCATGTAGTTAATGGTATAGAGTCCTGTCATTGTGAGAATTCCAGACAGGATGGGATTGATGCGTAAGGTTGTCTGGAACACCCCGGTCACAAACCCGGCCAGCATACCTGCCAGCGTCCCGGCGAAGATGGCCGCCACCGGATGACCGGATATGGTGAAAACGGCGCACGCAGACATCCCAAAGACAAAGCTGCCGTCCACCGTCAGGTCAGGCGTGTTGAGGATGCGAAAGGCGATGAACACCCCCATGGCCATGGGGGCGTAAATAACACCCTGCCCCAGTGCGGAGATCAATATGCCCAGATAATCCATCCTTGTTACGCTCCTTATAGAGTTTTGCCGCAATGGGCCGAAAAAATTCAATTGAACCGCGGCCACATCCTTCCAGGATGTGGCCGCAATTTGCATCTTCTTTAAGAAGGGAAGTGGCTGGTGCCGTCCTCCTCCACTAAGACACGGAAACCGTTGAGCATGTCTTCGGTGATGGTAAGGCTTAAGGTCTTCGCCGCCTGGAGGTTGACATATTTGGCGTACTCGGCCAGAGTCTCATAGGGGAGATCGGAGGGGGCCGCGCCATCGGCAATCTTCAGCACCATGGCCGCCACCTGCTTGCCCAGCTGGACATAATCCACACCGGTGGTGGCAAAGCCGCCATCGGCCACCATGGAGTCGGCGCCGCAGTAGACGGGCACCCCCTGGCCGTAGGCGATATCGGTATAGGTGGGCATGGCGGAGGCGATGGAATTGTCATTGCCGGTGTAGAGAACATCCACCCCCTTGGACAGGAGGCTGTTCACAGCCGCCTGGAGTTCTGTAAGGTTGGCAATAGAGGATTCCTCGTAGGGGATGTTGTGTTCATCGCAGTAGGCCTTGGCCGCGTTGATGGTGGAGACGGAATTGATCTCGCTGGAGGTATAGAGGAAGCCGATCTTCTGGTAGTTGGGCTGGAAGTTGGAGATCAGCTCCACAATCTGGACGGCGGGGATGTTGTTGGACACGCCGGTGATATTGGCGCAGTCCTCCCCGGTCAGACCGGCGGCGGCCGGGTCGGAGACAGCGGCAAATACAAGGGGGATTCCGGTGCCGTCAAAGACAGCCTTGCCGCTCTGCGCGGTGGAGGTGGCGATAGGCACCACGATGTCCGCTCCGCCAGACTTCTCATTTTGGAGGATGGTGGTGAGGGCGGAGGTATCCCCGTTGGCGTTTTGTGTGATAATCTCAAGATCGGTCCGGCCGGAGGCCTCCAGCTCTTCCACAATGGTGTCCCGGATCTGATCCAGAGAGGTGTGGCTCATGGGCTGTACAATAGAGATGCGGATGGGGTCCCCTTGAGAGGAGGACGCGGAGCCTGCCGGGGAACCGCCGTTGCATGCGGTTAACATCAGAAGAGACAGGGACGCGGCGGTGATCAGGGATAATAATTTTTTAGTTTGTTTCATTGTCATTTCCTCACTTCCTATGGTTGGCCGGGTCAACTTCCGGGCGAAGCGATTCCCTCCGCCATGGCGATGTGCTGCTTGATCACGGCACAGGACTGGTTGAACTGCGCCTGCTCTTCCCCAGTCAGAGAGAGGGGGATGATTGCCTCGATGCCCTTGCGGCCCACCCGGCAGGGAACGCCGCAGTGGAGTCCGCTCTGGCCGTACTCTCCCTGCAGCTGCACAGAGAGGGGGAGCACCTGCTTCCCGTCCTCCAAAATACACCGGCACAGGTGGGCCAGGGCCTGGCCAATGCCGAACTCGGTGGAGCCCTTTCCGGCAATGATGTCGGTGCCTCTGCTCCGGGTGAGACGGAGGATCCCATTCCGGTCCACCTGAGGAAACGCGTCCATAGGCAGGCCGCCCAAGCGGATTTGGGAGTAGGGAATCATGGAGGAGTCGCCATGCTCCCCCATGGAAAAGGCAAAAATACTGCCTCGGGCTACGCCGGTCTCCTCCGAGAGAATCCGGATCAGACGGCCTGTATCCAGCAGCGTCCCGGTGCCGAAGCAGCGCTCCCTGGGGAGGCCCAGAGCCCTGCGCACATAGTCGGCCACAATATCGGCGGGGTTTGTAATGGTGATCACAAGACCGGAAAGCGGCAGCGCCTTGAGTTGGGCCATCAGCTCCTGCAGCGCCCGAATAGAGATGGGAAGCAGGTCCAGACGGGTCTCTCCCGGCTGACAGGAGGCGCCGATGGCGATCACCATAATATCCGCATCGGCGCAGTCGGCAACGCTTCCTGCCCGCACCGTTGGGGCGGATGGGAGGAAGGAGAGGGAGTCTGAGATATCATCGGCCTGGGCAACGGCCTTTTCCTCCAGAATATCCACCAGCACGATTTCATCGCAGACTCTGCGCCACGCCAGCGCCATACCACAGTGGGAGCCGACATGACCGGCACCCAGAATCACGAGTTTCAAAGAAGAAAACATCATCATCCATCCCTTCCAACCTATATTTTTCAGATCAGGAATAAAAAGAGCCCTTGATTTGCTGCTACAAATCAAGGGCGAAGAAATATATTCTCCACGGTGCCACCTTGTTTTGGTTCCTGAAGGAACCCTCTGTGGGATACGAACCTATCCCGGCCACTCACGCGGGCCGCGCGTCGGCGCATTTTACGCCGCCCTCAGCAGGCCATATGATTCAGCGCTTCCTGCGGGGTTCACACCTATCCCCGCTCTCTGAGAGGAACCGAAGCTGATTTTTCTCTGCCTCAACGGTTTTCTAATTCATGTTACGAATGGCATTTTAGCACAGGCCCACCCTCTTGTCAACAGGGGAATTTCAGTCGAAATTCCAGCGCTGCCCCAGCACAAAGCCACTTCCTTGAAAAACTGGCACGGCAGCGGTATGATAGGGCATCCTGTCATGAATAGGGAGGAGGGGATATGTACTGCTGGGTTTACATACTCCGCTGTGGAGAGGATACGCTTTATCCCGGGATTACAACTGAGGTAGAGCGCCGGGTGGATGTGCACAATAGGGGAACGGGTGCGAAGGATCCCCGTTCCCGCCGCCCGGTGGAGACGGCGTACCGGGAAAAGAGTCCCAGCCGGGGAGACGCGCAGCGCCGGGAAAAGGAAATCAAGAGGCTGACCCGGGCGGAGAAGCAGCGGCTGGTTATCGGCTATTGCCCGGGAAATGAGAAGCCCGTGAACAAACCGCCCTCTGCTCAGAGCGCTAAATATTGATCCTGCAGCCGTAGCCGCCGCTCTTTGGTCAGGCCGAGCTGCCGCTCCAGAAAGGAGTCAAACGAGCCATAGATGGCGCGGATATTGGCTAAGGCCCCGTTGAGCAGGTCGGGTGAGACACTATAAAAAAAGCGCACCTCATCCAGCAGATCGCTGTCATTGGTTTTTTCAGCGGCAAACGACACCTTTCCATCGATATATTCCTTGAGAAATGTGTTGGTATAGAGATAATCCTCCATCACACAGGAGGGCTCCACCTTGAGCGCCAATAAAATCAGCGCAGCCGCAATGCCGGTACGGTCCTTTCCATAGGCGCAGTGCCACAAAACCGCACCCTTTGCCCTGCCCAGGATTTCAAACATTTGCCGGAAGGTGGAAATACTCTGCGCATCCGTGACCAAAGCGTGGTAGACCCGATGTACCACCGGGCTGACCCGTCCCCCCAATCCACGGAGCATGGCCAGGTCTTTATTGTCCTCCTCCGACAGGGGCTGATCCATGCCGGTTTGATCTCCCCTTCGAAATGCGTTGGAGGGGATGGCGGGCAGAGCGTGATATCGCGCGCCCGGAATCCTCCGGTCAGGGAAAGCGCGGATTTCTGACGGATCCCTTAGATCAATGATATCGCTGAGATGATACTCGTCCTGCAGACGGGCCAACTCCCTGTCAGATAGTTGATGCAGATCGCCGGTGCGCAGCAACAGGCCGCGCTTGACAAGCTTTCCGTCTGAGGTGGAGTAGCCTCCCAGCTCCCGGGCGTTGATGACAGAGGTAAAATTGAGCAGCCGTTCCATGGTATAATGGACTCCTTTCTTTGGATCCATATTAATGCTGAATCAAACATTTGATCGCATGTCGCTATCCTAACACGAAATGAAATTGACTTCAATAGAAAACCAAAAATAAATCGGGCAGAGGAGCGCTTTCCCATACGCCGGAGAGGGGCAGGTTTATTTCTACGGCGAAGAATGGATGGAAGCAGGGGAAAAGAAAAGCAGCCGGTTTGGCGGCTTTCGATCCCTGCGCGAAGCCCCAGTGATGGAAAGACTTTGTGCATCTTTTTTCAAAAGTTCGACTATGGATTACGTTTTCTTGTATAAAAAGCTGCCATTTGGAAATCATAATTTTCATCTTATCGTTATGAGGTGAATGCGCTATGAGTCAAACTCCCTTTCTCGGCACGGGCCACAACCCGGCCGGCCCCGATCTCCCGTTAGGGCTTGGTATGCTGCTTGCCCAGGACCAGGAGGCAATGGATACCTTTGCCCAGATGACCTCCGCCCAGAAAAGCGCTTTGATTGCCTATGTCCAGGGTTGCTCCACCGGGGCGGCAGCTAAAGAGCGTATGGCATCCGCCCTGCATCAGCTGCATGGCCATCAAACTCAGTTTTAAGCATGGGACGTTTTGAGGGCTGGTACTATAAGCACCAAAAGGGAAAACAGGTCTTGGCGCTGATTCCAGGCCGGGGAGAGGACAGCGCCTTTATCCAGGTTGTGACCAATCGGCGGTCGGTTCATATTCCCTATCCCTTGGATGAATATGAGGGCGATACCTGTCTGCGGGTTGGGGCCAGCTTTTTCTCTTCTCATGGCATCCACCTGGATATCCACGCCCAGGACATTACTTTGACAGGAGACCTGCGCTACCAGGACCTCACCCCCATCGCCTATGATATTATGGGGCCGTTCCGGTTTCTCCCGATGGAATGCAGACATAGCGTGCTCAGCATGGCCCACCGGGTCACAGGCTGCCTGCGTATGAACGGAACGCCACTGAACCTGTCTGGCGGAACCGGCTATCTTGAGGGAGACAGCGGGGCCTCTTTTCCCCTGTGGTACACTTGGGTCCAGTGCAATGAATTCCAGAATGCACCAAACTGTGCCCTGATGCTCGCCATTGCCAAAATTCCCGTGGGACCGCTCCATTTTCCGGGTTGTATTGGCATTGTCCATCTCAACGGAAGGGAATACCGCCTGGCCACGTATCAAGGGGTGCAGCTGCAACACCGCACCTCTAGGCGCTTGCAGGTGCGTCAGGGCAAATACCAGCTGACCGTTACCATCCCCAAGGCCCCGGCGCACCCTCTGCAGGCGCCGGACCGGGGGGCGATGAGGCGTGTCATCCATGAATCCCCGGCCTGCCGGATTCATGTACGTTTTACAGAAGGTGACAGGGTGTTGCTGGATTCTGTGGGACAAAATGCTGGATTCGAGTCGGTTCCGGCTCCATCTTCCGCAAGAGCGCATCACTAGCCCAGACGGGCCTTTATGGTTACCAAAAAACAGCAGCCGGAGAGAGCCCGGGCCATCTCTCTCCGGCTGTTTTTGCCCTGCAAACGGTCTGTCTTCCTTGCGCGAGCAGGAAGAAATGACGCAAGAAGCGCAAAAGAAAACAGGATCTTGTGGTTTTGAATACGGTCTGGACAGATATAATGTAGGTATCTGTGATCTCATCACAGAAAAACAGTACAGATATCAATAAGATAACAATCATTCATTCCACGTAAGGTGTAACAGGTTGAATCTTATGGCATAGGAGTGCGCATATCTGACGAATATTCATTGTATTTGACAATTGTCCCCAGACAAATTATACTTTTAGTAGTGTATGTACTTGTCTGGGGGTGATTTTCTGTGAACCAGGCCCTGTCGGATATGTTGTCGTTCTTTCCCTTCTGGGAAGAACTGAACCGGGAACAACAGGCGGACCTTTTACTGCACAGCCAATTGCGGAGATTTCAAAAAGGAGATATGATTGTACCCTATACAGATCAATGCCTAGGGCTGATGCTGGTGCAGAGCGGACAACTGCGGGCATTCGTGTTGTCGGAAAGCGGCAAAGAGGTAACGCTTTACCGGTTATATGAGCTGGATATTTGCCTTTTTTCCGCTTCTTGTATCATGAACAATATCCGTTTTGCCATCCAGATTGAAATCGAGAAGGACGCCACTGCGTTATTGGTGCCCTCTTCCTTATATGACAGGTTGATGCATCAGTCCATTGCCGTGGCCAACTATGCCAACCAGTTAATGGCAGCGCGCTTTTCCGATGTCATGTGGACACTGGAGCAGGTGATGTTTAAAAGTATGGACTGCCGCCTGGCCCAAGTATTGCTGGAGCACGCCGCAAACGAGGGAACCAATGAATTATCTCTGACCCACGAAGCAATCGCCCGGGATTTGGGCAGCGCCCGGGAGGTTGTAACAAGGATGCTGAAATATTTTCGGGAAGAGGGCTTGATTGAGCTGGCCAGAGGGCGCATCCGGCTGTTGGACAAGAAGCGGCTGCAAACGATTGCAAACGGATGACACCGTGTACGTGTAAAACGAGGAAAGAGGCCGCCCTGTGCTGATCAGCACAGGGCGGCCTCTTTCCTCGTTTTATGATGGGATCCGCAGCATATCAGACTGAAAGCAAAGCCAATGTGATAATGTCACGGTGGCAAGAGAAACTATGTTGTATAGTAATAATATTCCAAAGAATAAACACGTTGAAGGAGTGGCACATAATGACTGTTTCGATCAAGCAGAGCAATTTTGAAACGGAAGTAACCTGCTCAAATACGCCGGTTCTACTGGATTTCTATGCCGATTGGTGCACGCCTTGTAAAATGATGGCTCCGGTTATCGATGAGATTTCCGATGAAGCGGCAGGCATAAAAGTGGGCAAGGTAAACATTGATGAGGAACCGGAATTGGCTTCCGCGTTTCAGATCCTGAGTATCCCGGCCCTGGTCATGATAAAGGACGGAAAGGTAGCCCAAACCATGATTGGCGTACAGACAAAAGACAGAATCATGAGCATTTTGGGATCGCAGTAAACTATGAAATGCAAAATTTAACGAAAGGGGTACTAGAAATGCTAGACAAAAATGTATCGGATTTGCTCAATACACAAATTAGGAAGGAGCTCTACTCTGCTTATCTATATTTGGACATGGCGAATTACTACAGTGACGAGGGGCTGGCTGGTTTTGAAAACTGGTTCTATATTCAGGCCCAGGAGGAGCGGGATCATGCCATGCTGTTGCGCACCTACCTGCTAAACAACGATGAGAAGATCAAGCTGCTGGCAATTGAAGCGCCGGATGAAAATTATGCCGGATTTGGAGATCCTTTGAAAAAAACACTGGAACATGAGCGGACAGTGACCGCTTCCATCAACCGTATCTATATGGCGGCAGATGAGGTCAAGGATTACAGAACGCTGGAGTTTTTGAATTGGTTTATCAAAGAACAGGGCGAGGAGGAGAAAAATTCTGCCGACCTGATCAAAAAATTCGAGTTGTTTGGTGGAGATGCCAGAGGATTGTACCAGCTGGATCAGGAGTTGAAGGCGCGGGTATATACAGCACCAACCTTGACATTGGACGAAAGGCGCCCATAACCTCAAAAATGATGTTTGACTGCATTTTTTGATACTCGGCACCAGACATCAAACTTGATAGAAAATAAGGTACAAAAAGCAGGATAGGCTCACCGTTTTGAGGCTATCCTGCCTTCGTTTTTCTCAGGTGGGATATATAACACATTTTGTTTATATGGAGTAATTCACGCTGTTTATCGTGTTTTAAAACAATAAGGAGGTTTTTATTATTACAGACAGAGCAGACCGGTTGAATGCTCTGTGGAATTGGGATGCATGATCATGCTTCAATCTCTCTTTTGATCTCTATTATACTAGGAAGCGGTTTTACTGCCGTTGAGCAGTCTCGTTTCCTGGTAAAACTGAAGGGCCCCGCTGTGCAGGGGGATGGGGAGCTGCTCACACATGAATTCAGGCTCTTCCATCGCATTTGCGGAAGGGTGGAGCCCCCCCAGCTCCTGCCTGGATTCCCACAGGGCCTTTGTCAGGAGATAGACCTGTTCGTTGCTCATGGAGACGTCCACACAGAGGAGGCATTTTACCCCGAACGTGGAGATATTTTCCGTTTGACCAGTATAGGTACCCGCAGGAATCGTTGCGCGGTAATAATAAGGGTTTTGGCTTAGAATGGCCACCAGCTCATCCTCCGTATACTTTAGGATGCGGCAGGGCAAGACATCTGCCAACTCCGATAATCCGGGGATGGGAATTCCGGCAAAGCCATGCAGCGCGTCAAGCGTACCATTGCGAATCTCCTGCGCTCCGGCGGTGAAGCTGCGATTATACAGTGTCGCGCCCGATTCCGTAAGCCCCAGCGTCTCAACGGCAATGTTTGCCGATAATTCCGTTGTAGATCCCTGCGGGCCAACGCCAATCCGCTTTCCCGTGAGATCATGAACATAGATTGCGCCTGTCGTGACCGGCGCAATCCAGTTAGAGACGCTGGAGTAGACCGCCGCAACGACCCGCAGTCCCTCTGCCGGCTCATGAAAATCCTCCAGGCCGTTCAGCGCGGCATATGCGATGTCGCCGGACACGAGGCCCAGATCAATCTCGCCTGTCATCAAGTCCTGCACATTCATCACAGAGCCGCTGGACGCGCTGACATTAATTTTAATATTGTTGCCGCTTCCGGTGATGGCTTCCGCGATGGCACTGCCCACAGGGTACATGGTGCCGCCGCTGTCCGCGGTTCCGATCGTGAGAACCGTTAAAGTTTGAGTCGAATCCTCCTCTGCGGGTACTGCAACATTGCATGCAGATATCATGATACAGCTCGACAGAGTAAGAAGAAGGATGCGCAGCCATTTGTATCTCATATAGCGTCTTCCCTCCGGTAAGATTCATTCCTGCCCCCAACAATGAGCAGTTTGATCCGAAGCATGCAAATTCATAATACAGGTTCTCAGTTTGAAAAGGCGGTGGACCCCCAAAAAAAGAATTGAAAGCAGAGGGGCCTGTACCGTTTTTTGCAAACTGGAGCGGGGGATGCAGTTGGAATCAGATTATCATTATGCATGGCGCTGGCAAATATGAGATAAAAAAGTATAATGTTTGAAAGACTAGAGCAAAAACTGTAATTAACTATACCATAGAGCCAGGGATTCCGCAACATGGCAGATAGAAAGAAACGATCCCGGTACCGTACGGTACCGGGATCGTTTCTTTCTGATAATTTATACGTTATGGAATCGCTATGGGAAGCCAGAGGCAGTTACAGCATTCCTGCGGCAATATTAAGGAATGTGCTGATAATGACCGCATTGGTAAGATTGCTGATAAATCCCCCGATTAAGGGGACTACGAAAAAGGCCAGCTTGGAATAGTGGTATTGCTCACATACGGCAGTCATTGTAGCCATAGATACCGGAACCGCGCCCAAGCCAAAGCCCGAGTGCCCTGTTGCAATGACTGCGGCATCGTAATTTCTTCCGCACAGGGTGTAGGTTATGTACGTGCAGAAAAGGAAGACAAAGACCAGCTGTACCATCAGGATTGCAATGAGCTGGAACGCCAGGTCGGCCAGCTGCCACAGCTGCATGGTCATGATAGACATGGACACAAAAATAGCCAAAGCGATTTCTCCCACGATGTCCAGGGACTCATACAGGGCGGCATCCCCTTTGCCCGATCCATCCAGTACAAGACGGGCCACAATCCCGCCAGCCATGCACATAACGTGGATGGGCAGGGAGAAGGTGCTGTCGAAATAGGCCATAAGGGCGTTGAATCCCTTGAACATCAGTTGTCCCAAACCACAGGCCAGCAGGAGAATAAAAACTGCCTTTGTGGAGCGGGCACTGCTCATAAAGGCCTTCACCGGGCCGTTCTCTTCCAGTTCAGGTGCATCTGCGGACACATAGCCCTTGTCTAGGTTGTGCTTGCGTATCAGGCGGCGGCCAATGGGGCCGCCGACTAAGCAGCCGGAGATCAGGCCAAAGGTTGCCGCGGCAACTGCCACCTCCATAGCACCAACGCCCCCCATTTCTACCGCGATTGGAGCAAAGGAAGCCGCATTCCCATGCCCGCCGGTCAGGGGAGTAGAGCCGGCCATCAAAGCGACCAGCGGATTCATTCCCATTGCGGTGCCCATTCCGAGGGCCAATACATTTTGTAAAATTGCCAAGACTGCGGCCAGAATGGAAAAGATCACAACAAGCTTTCCACCCTTTTTTAGCAGTGCCAGACTTGCCGCGCAGCCACTGGACGCAAAGAAGATGTTGTAGAAAAAGGTGTTCATCGTGCTGCTGTCAAAGCTAAAAGATGCCAAATTTGTTACATGCAGGATACAGATGACGATGGAAACCAAGGTACCGCCCACCACTGCCGAGGGGATGCAGTATTTTTTTAGGGCGGGAAACACCTTGCGCAACCACTGGCCCAGGTAAATGACCAGAACTGTGATCGCCAGGGTTTCAAACAAGCCAAACTCAATTTGCATGACGCTCTCTCCTTGCTCTTATTTTTGTTTTTTTGCCTATAATTTTCGTGTGTTCTCCCACAAAAATTATATAGTATAGCAAGAGAGAGCGTCAATTTTCGTAACTATTGAATGACTTTTGAAACTATTGTAAGGCTCGCTCTACACAGCGCCTAGGGATGGCCCCGATAGCGGTATTGAATGGAGGGGCGGCCGCCGGTTTGATAGTCTATGGAGCTGGAAACCTCACCGGTATCCACCATATGGTTGACGTACCTCCGGATGGTAATGCGTGAAAGCTTTACCTGGTCTGCAATCTGCTCACTGGTAAGCACTGTGTCCCGGTTGGCCGAGAGGAAGCTGCGAATTCGCTCCAATGTGGCGGAATTCAGCCCTTTTGCCAGCTGCGACTGTCCTAGGGGAGACTGCTTCTGGCCCAGCAGCAGTTGGTCGATGGCCCGTTGGTCCAGGCTGTCCTGTCCGCCTTCCAGCAGCTTTTTTGTCTGAAGGAACTTATCCATGGCCTGTTGAAACCTTGCATACGCAAAAGGCTTTACCAGGTAATCCAACACGCCGCGGGAGAGCAGGCTGCGCACAATATTCGCGTCATTGGCCGAGGTCACCATGATAATGGAGGGGACTTTACCCAGGCTATGGAGCCGGTCAACGAATTCCCGCCCATTCATTGTGGGGGTGTAATAGTCCAAAAGGATCAGATCCACCTCGTGCCGGGCAAGATAATCAAGCGCCTCTCCGCCATGTTTAAACACACCGGCCACGTGAAACGCCCTGTCCGTCTCAATATATTGCCGGTCGATGGCGGCAACCATGGGATCATCCTCAATAATGATGACACGGTACATCCTTATCACCCCTCCCTTTTGGTAAATGTCAGAGTAAAACAGGTGCCGACCCCTTTTTCTGTCTCAAGGCCAAGGGTTCCGCCGTTCTCCTCAACCAACTGCTGGACAAGGTAGAGGCCCAACCCCCGGGTTTTCCCCTTTGAGGAAACTCCTTTTTCAAAGATATGGGGCAATAGGTCCGGGGGAATGCCGCCGCCGGTATCCTCACAGAGAAACAAGTTGCAGTCGGGGCGGCAGTAAATGCCGAGATTGATCTCTCTGACCGCCGGCTGGCTTTGTGCCATTTCCTCGATGGCGTTTTCCAGCAGATTTCCAATCAGGGTCACGCAGTCTCCCACAGGCAGTAACAGGTCGTGTTCCATACAGCAGCTGTCATGGGAGACGGTGAGCAAAATACCCAGCTCCGCAGCGTGCATCATTTTTCCGATGATCAGGGCGCACAGCCGGGAAATACGGATGGAGTCAGCCGTCTCGCGGATGGCCTGACTGGAGAGCAAGCTGCTGTTCATAATAAAGTCCATAGCCTTCCGGGTCTCGCCGGTCTGAAGATAGCCCAAGATCACATGAAGTTTGTTCATAAACTCGTGATTAAAAAAGCGCAGCGTATCCAGCATATATTTTGTGCCTGACAGCTCATCGGATATCTTCATCATTTCCGTCTTATCATGGAAGATATTCAGCACTCCGCGGTACTCCATCTCCCCGCGCAGAGGGATTTCACTGACAAGTACCTGGTGATCCCGGATTATGCAGGAGCGGTTGTGGCTGGCCACGCCGGTGCGGAGCACTTCATCGCAGGCGGTTTCCGGAAACAGCGCTTTGAGCGACCAGGACTGCAAGGGGGTTTCTGTTTCCGTGAATAACTGCCTGGCCACAAGGTTGGAAAAAACCACTGTGCCATCCGCATTGGTAGCCACCAATCCCTCCTGAATGGAGTTTAATACTTCATCCTGCTGCAGGTATAAATCCAACAATTCTGTGGGGTGATGCCCCATGAGGGAGCGGGTCAATAGCCATACCGTCACTCTGGACAGCAGCAGCCCCAGGCCGAACACACTGCATAAAATCAGCAGGCAGGAGAGGATGAGGGTGCGGGTCTGTTCCCGGATTCCAGACTGGAAAATGGAGGTCATGACAAATCCGATGATCGCCCCGTCTTCGTTCTCAATGGCATGAAAGGCCCGGCGCTGAGTGCCATAGGTTCCATATCCGGTGGTAATGTAGGGGGCGCTGCCGGTTAAAATGGCTGTTTCATCCCCACGGACAAAGGTCTCGCCGGTCTGCTGCCGGTTGGTGTGGTAGAAACGCAGCCCCTGGGTGTTATAAACGGCAATGACATTTAAGCCGGAGAAATTTTGCGCAAGAGAGTCCAGCGTTGTTTTTACCCTGGTGTTGGGATACCCGTTTTCCAACATCTCCACTACAGAATCCATAGAGGCGATATAGGCGGCTGTACTGCTGATGGTGGCATCGATATCCCGGTTTTGCCGTTCAACCTCAAAGAACAAAGTGATTCCTAACGTGAGCAGTACCAGTACTGTGGATACGGAAACAAAGCTGATAAACAACTGCCGCTCCAGAGTCTTTTTTTCTGTTCTGTGATGCATAGGTGGTCACCCCTTGTCCGGTTGGAAAATGGAATGGATTGTTTCGCTTGTCCAGCGGGTGAGTGGTGTGGTGGAGATTGCTTCCACAGAGGCATGCCGCAATAGGGGCGGCCCAGTGGGAATCTGGAATGCAGCCGGGGCCAAAGGCGGCCGCAGTCAGTGGGGGCGTACTTCCGCCGGGATAGGGCAGTCGTACCGTTCCCCGGCCAGCCGCCGCTCAAAGTCCGCCTTGGCCTTTTTGAGCAGATCCGGCTCAGTGAGTAAATCCAAGGCGGTCATGGCCAGCGCTTTTCCCGCGTAGAGCATGCCCCTGTGGGCCATGCCGGATTTGCCGCAGGATACGCACTCCCAGGAGTGGAGCACCGTGCCCGCGGGGAGACAGGCCACAGTACACTGCACTGTGGGCGCCTGCCAGCTGGCGTCCCCCACATCGGTAGAGCCCGGCATGGCCTCGTCCGTGAGCGAATAGGGCATGACTTCATCCAGGACGGACTGCTGGAGGATGGGCTCCAGCTCCTCCGGCTGCAGGTGGGAGAGGGCGCGCCGGAGCTTATCTTGAAAGGCCGTCCTGCTTTGTGGCGTCAGCTGGTCCGTGTAACGCCGGGCAAAGGCCTGCTCCTCATCGGTGAAGCCCACGCGTCCCAGCTGCTGCAAATTGGCGTACATGGCTCTGGCCAGGGGCTCATTGACAATGTACTCCGCGCAGAAGCTGTCCCAGGTCAGCTCCACTGTGGTGCCGGTCATCAGGGCGGCGCCCTTTGCAATACTCACCACGCGGTGAAAAATCTCCTTGGACTGGGCGGTGCGGGGGGCGCGGATAAAATACAGCAGCTTTGCCGTGGGCTGAACCACATTGGGCGCAGCGCCCCCCACATCCAAATACGCATAGTGGACCCGGGCCTCTTGCACGATATGCTCCCGCAGGTAGTTTACCCCCACATTCATCAGCTCCGCGGCGTCCAGGGCGCTGCGCCCGTGCTCAGGGGCCGCCGCTGCGTGGGCGCTGACACCCTGAAAGGTGAAGAACACCTGGATGTTGGCCAGGCTGCTGATCCCCCAGATACCGGTCTCCGTCATGGGGTGCCAGGTGAGAAACGCGTCTACCCCCTCAAACACGCCGTTGCGGGCCATGAATGCTTTGCCGGAGCCGCTCTCCTCCGCCGGGCACCCATAATACCGGATGGTGCCGCTGATCCCGGCCTCCTGCATATAGTCCTTGATGCCCACCGCGCCTGCCAGCGCCCCCGCGCCCAGCAGGTTATGGCCGCAGCCGTGGCCGGCCGCCCCTGGAATCACTGTCTTTTTTTCAGCGAGATTGGCCTCCTGGTTCAGATTGGGCAGCGCATCGTACTCTCCCAAGAATCCAAGGACAGGCGTCCCGCTCCCCCAGGTGGCGACAAAGGCGTCCTCCATTCCGCTGCAGCCCCGCCGCACCTGAAAGCCTTCCGCTTCCAACGCCGCGCACAGGGCGTCCGCGGAGCGGGGCAGGGTAAACCGTGTCTCGGCGTACGCCCAGATTTCATCGCTGGTGTCGGTAAAACGCTGACTTTTTTGATCTATGATACGGCAGATTCTGTTCTTTCCATTCATAACCACACCTCCATTTGTTTTGGCCGAAACTTGTTTGTTTTTAGGATTTTGTATCCTCTTTTTCTTGGCAGCGCAATACAAGCTCCCCGGCAAAGGAGCGGGCAAGCCGCTCTTTCTCTTCATCCATAAAGACCGATTGGTACCCCATGTGCCGCTGGGCCAGCATCCCTGCGTATTGGAGCTTGGAGTGCTTACAGTACCGCTTCATCCCCTCCTCCCACAGGTCGCTCCCTCTTTCCGGAGGATACCCGCAGGTGGTGACCAGGGCCAGCTTTTTTCCGGCCCAAAGGGATGGCCCCTTGGTTTCGCCGTAATATTTGTTCATCCCATAGACCAGGCGGTCCAACACCGCCTTCATGGGGGGCGTGCAGTACCAGGAATAGACCGGCGATGCCAACACAATGACATCCGCGGATAAGGCCGCATCGAAAATCTGCTGCATATCGTCCAAAATGGGACAGCCAAAGAGATTCCAATCCGCCTGACAGGAGCGGCAGGCCACACAGGGTTTGAGTGTTTTTTCGTACAGAGGGATGGAGGTTATCTCCTGGCCCAGCTCCCCCAGCTCTTCCACAAAGGGGGAGAGAAGGGCGTTGGTGTTCCCGTCTTTTCTAGGGCTTCCCATGAGGATACAAAACTTCATATTGGTCATCTCCCGGTGTTATTTTAGCTGCTGTGGTTGGAATTGGTTACGCGGCAGTTTCCGACAGGGTCAGGATAAATGAAATAATAAATGTATCATACCACAACATGGAGCGGGCCGCAACGAAATGGAGGTTGCAAGAGGCGCCGCCAGGGGATAAAAAACCGGCCATACCAGTTTGGTATTGGCCGGTTTGAGATTGCCGAAAAACCCGCTTCGCTGGGCTTTTTCGACAGAGGAAGAACGGAAGCACGCAAGTGCGCGCACTCCTTCCTTCGGAATTCGCACACTTCCTTGCGTGAGCAGGGTCACTTCCAACGCGCAGGTCGCCGGAAATGACGGATTTGGCTTCCTTCCCGTTGCGCAGCAACGGGAATTCTGCGAAGCGATTCCTCTCATAAGACTTTTTTGGCACACTGAAAGCGGCCATACCAGTTTGGTATTGGCCGGTTTTTTATGATGCAGGGCTGCCCGTGATTGGCACATATGTGGGAAGGCCTGCTACACATCCTTATGTTTTGTGAACGTGAGCACATAGCCGTCCACATCGGTGATGGCGAACTCCCTTGCCCCGTAAAACGAGGTGTGCAGCTCCATATAAACAGGATATTTTCCCTTTTTGATATGCCTGGAAAATGACTGATTCAATAGATAGGGCAACTGAATGGGCGCGTACGTTCGATTCCTCCAAGCGGCTTACTTGCCTTGGATTAGGATGCCGGAACCGCTCAGGCTCCTGTTTGATGGGGCTGGATATCCTATTGTCCCATCATACCATACAAAATAAGAGAGGTCGAAGAGATCTTGCCTTCGACCTCTCAAATCGCTTTTTGCAGTGAAAGGCGATGTTGCCGTTGCATTAAAGCAGTTTTGTGATTGCCATTATCATCAGGATGGCTCCCCCAAGCCAGGATACATCAAATGAAATTTTGTGGGCAATCCGCCCTCCGATATAAGCGCCGAGCATAAGACAGAGCATATTGATCACCAGGGAGCTAAAAAAAATGGCCCAGGCGCTGATGCCCCCGAGGACGGCGCCAAACCCCACCGCAATCCCATCCAGGGAGAGTGCCACTGCCAGAGAGACCGCCTCTGAGGGGACCAGTGTTTTGGAGCTGTCCACATCCGCCTGTTCCGGGTTGGCATACAGTTTGAGAATGAACCGGAAATTGAACAGGGTAAACTGAACCTTCTTTTCCAGGCCTGTGTGTTTCCGGATGATTGATTTTGTGAGACTGTCCAGCAATTTGGTCAGGCCCAGCAGAAAGAGCACTGTGAAGCTGATGCCGGTGGTCACCCCTTCCGGAATATCATTCTTCAGGACAGTGCCAGCGAGGAGGGAGAGCCCGGTGATCCCGCTGCAAATGAGATTAATGGTCTGGATGGAACGCATAGGTATTTTGATCTGGTTGCTGCCATAGGCAAAGCTGGCGGTAAACGCGTCAATGGACAATGCCATTGCAATGGCCGCTGCCTGTAATATCATCATATCGAACCCTCTTTTATTGTTCATGCCGCTATCCTCAATATATTCCGGCAGAAAAGAGAAGGTTCGCCTACGATACAATGACATGGGCGTGTGGTTTCTCTGTAGGGGACGCGTCCTTTTCGCAGATCAGAGCAAAACCCTCATCTTCGGTTAGAAAACAAGGGTCTGTCAGAGTATCAAAAAAAAGCGCGGCATAGGCTGAAGTGCTGATGCTTCAAAGGGGAATATAGTTCTTTTATTTCCCCGGAAAATATGCTATCATATTTGACATGTAGTGGATCATGGTACACCATAAGCGATGAAACGCTGAAGCTGAATCAATACGGGCCTGGCAGAAAAATCGCCGTTGATACGGTGTTTTTAGCTGTGAATACAGGCTCTAAGTTGGAGGGAACGGAAATGGAAGAGGAAAAACGGTTTGAAATCGTATCGGAAGAATCACGCTCACTTGGAACAGAGATCGTTCGGGTCATCCGTGATAAAGAGACCGGGGTACAGTATTTATTTCATAAAAGTGGTTACGGGGGAGGCTTGACCGTTCTTGTCGGTCAAGACGGAAAGCCCATTATCGGCTAATCTAACCTGAATAACACACAAGCCTCAATCACCCGGGATTCCCCTGCGGAAGTGAGAGAGGTGGCTTTGACAGCTTGCAGCCCCCGCCGGATACCCGGCGGGGGCTGCTTAAACATCTCTCTTTTTAGTCGGGTTTCTTTGCAAAAAATTCCGTGATCATAAAGTCGCGCCGCCGCCGCACCACCGGTGGCAGATACCGGTCTTTTGCCCACTGTAAATAGGTTTTACGCCCCAGCGGCCCCCCATCCTTCAAATCCTCCAGTCTTGCCTGCGAGCGCTCCAACAGGCGGTGCTCCGCGGGGACCGCCAGCTTCAACTCCTGGGTAAATCTGTATGGGACGCAACCCTGTTTCGCCTTCCAAGACCGCGCGGGACCCGGAATCAGACATCAGGGAGGCCGACCCAAGCAATGCCATCGGCCGTGGCAGTGCCACACAGGGCGGCGCACCAGCCTGTTCCGGAGAAAAGCGTGAAGCTGAGACCATCCAGCTCCGCCCGGCAGGGAACGTCTCCCGTCCTCCAGGGGACTGTCGTTGGGATGGGAATTTCGATGGCGGAGATGGGGGAGGTGAGACCGCGGCCGCTCTGCTTGCAGCGGCTCTCCTTCAGTGCCCACAGCAGGGCGAAGGCCCGGGGATCATCCTCAAGCTCTCGCAGCCAGGCCCGCTGAGACGGGTTGCACACCCGGTTATACAGTGCCTGGCGAAAGGGCTTGATCACCTGAATGTCCACTCCAACGGGGGCGCTGTCCAGTGCGCACAGGGCATAGGCGCCGCTGTGGGAGAGATTGAAGTGGCACTCCGGATCGGTGGGGAAAAAAGGCTTGCCGTGGGGGTGACGGGCAATCTCGGGCAGGTCGGTCCACCCGAACGTCCGGTGGGCCGCGGTGCGGAGCAGGGCCCGGCTGATCAGGCGGCCATGTTTGCCCTCTGCCGCATATAACGTCATAACAGGTCCCCCTTTGGAGAAAATTTGGAATAAGAATGCCCCACTGCTGTTACAGTGGGGCATTCTCTTTAAGCTGGTACGGCTGAAGGGATTCGAACCCCCGACCTTTTGGTTCGTAGCCAAACACTCTATCCAACTGAGCTACAGCCGCGTGCAAGTCACACGGTATTCCATGCGACAGCTTTGCTATTTTAGCATAGCGTGTCCGCTTTTGCAAGAGGCGGAACTAAAAAAATTTAATAAAAGACAAAAAATCCTCTCCCGGGTAAGAGAACTTGACCCGAGAGGGCGGAGCTCAGACAGAGACCCGGGGAATGATCCGTTTTTCCCGTTGAGCACGCAAGGGACAAGCGGCTTCTCATTGACAGGAAGTGGAAACCCTGATAAACTTTCGTTGGAAACAAGTTCATGTATGGCTTTCTGTGCCCCCCTGTGGCGCTTGGCCCCTGGGGGTGAAAAGAGAATCAGGTGAGAATCCTGAACGGTACCGCCGCTGTGTTTGCGTCAAAGACTGCCCCAGGTGAAAACCGGCCACTGGGAAACTGGGAAGGCCCGGCAGTCTATGTGGAGAATCCTCCGCAGCGCATGAGTCAGAAGACCTGCAGACAGTCATGACCGGCGCCCGCCTTCGATGTAGGGGCAGGGTGCTGTGTTGTTGCACGGAAACGCAGGAAAACGGCTGCGGCGGAGAAATCCGCCGCGTTTTTCTGCTGTTTTCAAAAGAAAGGAGAGAGAAGCATTGAAAAAGAGACTCATCAGTCTCCTGCTCTCATTTGTGCTGCTCCTGGCGCTGATTCCGGGGGCCGTCTTTGGATCAGGGGACGGAGAAATCACGATTACCTTCAGCTATGCCAAGGATAGCGCCTTTGTAGCCGCGCCCGTGGAGCTGACTGTCTATCCGGGTCAGGCGGCGGGATACGGCATCGGGAGCGCCAGTACGCAGCCCACGGTGCTGGACGCGGTGGTGGCCGCTCATGCCCAGGTGTATGGCGGCAGCTTCACCGCTGCCACAGCGGGGGCTTATGTCAATTCCACCCTGTCTAAACTCTTCGCAGACAGCGGCTACGCCGGGCACATAATCAACGGGCACTACTCCTCTGATATGGCCAATGCGGCGGTGCTGCAGAACGGCGATGTGGTGGAGACGTTCCTGTACGGCGGCGATTATGACGACCTCTCCGCCGCCTTTCATCAGGGGAACAGCCTGCTGCACAGCGTCCAGGTGGAGGTTGGCGAGACGCTGGACCTGACTGTGGAGGGCTTTTTTGTCATGACGGCCTATCTCGGTGAGACGTGGAAAGGACTGGACGGCCTGGATGTGGGGCTGATTGACACCGGAAGCGGAAGCTATACCAGTCTGGACGTCTCCACCGGAGCGGATGGCGGCGTGTCCGTCACCTTTGACACGGCGGGCAGGCACATTCTGGCTACGAGGGGAGATTGGCATGGAACGCCGGTGGCGCCCGCCTGGTGTGAGATCAACGTGACCGGGGGCGGAACGCCCTCCGATTCGGAGCGGGCGCAGCATGTGGCCTCGGATCAAGAGGCGCTTCAGATCACCTATGCGGGGGACGGAAATCTGACGCTGCCCACCGCAGGAGCCAGCGGGGAGACCGCCATTACATGGGCCTCCAGCAACCCGTGCGTCAACTGCGCGACAGGTGTGGTCACCCGGCAGAAGACCGAGCAGGTGGTTACCCTGACGGCGGTGATCTCTTGCGGCGCGAAGTTTACAGCGGAAAAACAGTTCCGGATCACGATTCCGGCCCAGCCAAACGGAGAGGGCTCCGGTCCGGCGGAGGCCACCCCAGAGGGCATAGACCGGGTGATGGCCAACATCGCCGCCGCCTATGCGGACAGCAGCGATGAGTGGGTGATTCTGGATATGGCGGCCTATGGATCGCTTGCTCCCAATGCGGACAGCCGGACCAGCGCTGCAGCAAGACAGAACTACATCAACAGCGCGATCACCTCCATTATGGATGGGGACGCGAGCGCCGTCACGCTGGCAAAGGCGGAGATCATCCTGCGCTCCATCGGCGGGGATACCACAAAGCTCTACCCGGTGAACAGCAACACCGCCCAGAGTGTCCCGGCAAAGCTGCAAGCGCTGGATTTCTCCCAGTGCAGCATCTATGAGGCGCCCTGGATCCTTCTGGCCAATTTGCAGGGGCGGCTGAAGCTGACGGAGGCACAGGCCGAAACCCTCATTGGAATTCTCTGCTCCGGTTTTACGGTAAACGGCATCTACGGCGGAACCTATGAGTGGGACGGCGCCACCCACAGCTACACCGATCCGGACACCACCGCCATGGCATTGGCGGCGCTGGCGCAGTTCTATGGCGGCAATGCCGCCGCGCGGGACTTTGTCGACAGCGCCATTGAGGGATTCAGCGCGCTTCAGGGGGAAGACGGTTCCTTCGGCAACGCCAACAGTGATGCGGTGGTGATCATTGGCCTGGCGGCAGTGGGGATCGATCCGGGCAGTGACGCCCGCTTCGTGAAACAGGATTGCAGCCTGTTGGACGGCCTGTTTGGCTATCTCAACGGAACAAACAGCGGCTTCCTTTATGCCGGCGCGGAAAACGGCTTGGCCACCGAACAGGGCTTTCGGGCGCTGATCGCGGCACTCCAGGTGCGGGAGCGGGGCACGGCCTTCAACCTCTATGATTTCAGCGCCGTGACGGCATCCGCCCTCCGGGCCACGGGGGAGGGGAGCGTGCCGGAACCCTCTGATCCCTCCGGACCCGGAACGATCACAGTGACCTTTGAGCTGGTCGGGGAGAGTGGCGTTTGGCTCCCGGAGACCGCGCTGGCCCTGACTGAGGGCGCCACGGTTTACCACGCTTTGAAAACGGCTCTGGATGGTAAATTTACCTATACGGGCGCCTCTGGCGGCTATATCAGCTCCATCACAAACCTGGCTTCCGGGCGGACCCTGGCGGAGTTTGACCGGGGAGAGAACTCCGGGTGGCTCTACACAGTCAATGGAAAGCAGCCCACTGTGGGGCTCACCGGTTACATCCTCTCAGACAACGATGCGGTGGTCTGGTACTATACCTCTGATTACACAGCGGAATCCGGTTCCGGCGGCTTCGGCTCTTCCGTGACCAATGCCGAAGGGAATGAGGAGCCTGCCGATGCTGAGCTCTCCTTCTCTGATGTGAGCGAGGACAGCTGGTACTATGAGGCGGTACACTATGTCTATGCACATGGCTTGATGGCGGGCGTGGGGGATGAGACCTTTCGCCCCGATGGCCAGATGACCCGTGGCATGCTGTTGACGGTGCTGTACAACATGGCGGGCAGCCCGGCGGTCTCAGGCGGGAGCTCCTTCGCCGATGTGGCGGCTGGAGAGTGGTATGCAAACGCCATCTGCTGGGCGGAAAAAAACGGTCTCGTGGCCGGGTATGGAAATGGCGTCATGGGGGCAAACGCGCCCGTCACCCGGGAGCAGATGGCCCTCTTCCTCCAGAAATACGCCCAGTGGAGCGGGCAGGACGTGTCAGGCAGGGCCTCTCTGGATAAATACGCCGATGCGGGGAACATCTCCCCCTGGGCGCTGGGGGCAGTGCAGTGGGCCCACGGCAAAGGGCTCATCCATGGGACGGGCGCTGCCACCCTCTCCCCATCCCGCACCGCAACCCGGGCTGAGGCGGCATCGGTTCTCATGGGCTACGCCCGGCAGTTTGGGGCGGAGGAAGCGGCGCAGTAGTATGGTGTTCCAAATCGGGTCAAGAACAGATTGTGCCGGTGGAAAAGCCGGGGTTGTGCTTTCCCACCGGCACTCATTTTTTCTTTCCATTTCTTGCGGACGGCGTGTGCTTCATCACACTTGAAATGAAACTCAATCGGGGCATAGCCAATTATCGCGCAGGCTTTCATTAGGGACAATCAGAAAACTGGTACGCACAAAAATTGCGTGTACCAGTTTTCTGATAGACTGTTTTTCAGGAATCAAGTACTGACAAACTCCGCGCCCCGTTCCTCCAGCACGGTCAGGGAGGACAGTCTCAGGCGCAGGTATTCCGAGCCGTTCTCTTCATACCACTCCAGCGTCCCCGCCACCTCGCACCAGTCATCGTCCTTGGGCCACATCCCGTCCCAGGTCACCTCGAAGCCGGCGGTTCCATCGTATCCGCAGCAGCCGGGACCGTACCGGAGAACGAAGCGGTACGTGGTGTCTGTCTCCTCCCAGTAGGAGGAGATGAAAATTCCCTCATATTGAATGGTTTTGTCCATGTAGTCGTCCGGATTGATGTAGATGTCGTTGGTCTGGGCGATGAAAAGCCGCTCCGTGATCTCCACTACACCGCCGGAGGGAGGGCCGGCCACAGTTTCATGGGTGACAGATGCACTGCCGCCGGAGACGGCTTCTGCCTGGGAAGAGGAGCCGGCAGAGGGGGAACATCCAACCAGGGTAAGGATCCACAGGGATAAGAGTGCGGTTTTCACTGTGACCTTCATGCTTTTATGCCTCCTTTTAAGGCTCCCGCCGCGCTGAAGAGCAGTAGGACCACAAGATTGACCGCCACTACGCTGGCGCCGGTGGGCAGGGAATACAGATAGGATAGGGTAACGCCGATGGGAAAGCAGACCACCGAGACGATAGAAGCGCAGATCATCACGGTAAAAAACCGCTTGCACACCCGCATGGCGGTCAGCGCGGGAAAAATGACCAGGGCGGAGATGAGCATAGCTCCCATCATCCGCATGCCCAGCACAATGGTGACGGCAGTGAGCACAGCGATCAGTATATTGTACAGGCCTGCCCGGGTACCTGCCGCCCGGCTGAAGGTCTCGTCAAAGGTGACGGCAAAAATTTTATCATAGGACAGCACAAACAGGATCAGTACCGCGATGGACAAGACCACACTGAGCTGCACATCGGCATGGGTTGTGGTTAAAATACTGCCGAACAGATAGTTGCATACATCGGTATTCATTCCCGTGGTCACGGAGATGACAATAACCCCAATGGCAAGGGAGCTGGTGGAGATCAGGGCAATGGCGGCGTCCCCCTTGATTTTGCTGTTTTCGCTCAGACGCAGCAGAAGGAAGGCGGCCAGCACCACCACCGGCACGGAGATGGAGAGAGGGGCCATATTCATGGCTGTGGCCACCGCCAAAGCGCCAAAGCCCACGTGGGACAGGCCGTCTCCAATCATGGAGTAGCGCTTGAGCACAAGGCTGACGCCCAGAAGGGCGGCGCAGAGGGATACCAATAGGCCCACAATGACCGCCCGCACCAAAAAGGGGTAGGAGAACATGGCAGTCAGGAGGTCAAGCAATGCCGGCACCCCCTAAAAAGCGTTTTGCAAGATCGGTGTTCAAATAATCTGCCACAGGGCCGAAAAAGCGCTGCTTATGCTCCAGATGGAGGATGTGGCTGGCGTACTCCACGGCGCTGTGCACATCGTGGGAGACCATGATTACGGTGAGGCGTTCAGCGCGGTTGAGCATGGCGATCAGGCGGTACAGCTCCTGTGCGGCCATGGGATCCAGTCCCGTGACCGGTTCATCCAACAGCAGAAGCTTTTTTGTGGCGCACAGCGCCCTGGCCAGCAGAGCGCGTTGCTGCTGGCCCCCGGAGAGCTCCCGATAGCACCGGTTTTTCAGGTGCAGGATGTCCAGCTTTTGCATATTCAACAGGGCGTCCTGCCGGTCCGCCCTGCTGTAAAAGGGGAGGATGCCCCGCTTGCTCTGCCGCCCGGAGAGTACCACCTCCATGACGCTGGCGGGAAAATCCTTTTGTGCCGCAGACTGTTGCGGGAGGTAGCCAATTTCATTGGCCTTGAGTCCGTCCCCGGTGACAATTTTCCCGGAGCAGGGGGCCTTGAGGCCCAAAAGCCCTTTCATCAGGGTGCTTTTTCCGGAGCCGTTCTCCCCCACAATGCAGAGAGAATCTCCGGCTGTCACGGTGAAATTCAGGCCGCTGACAGCAGGCCCCGTGTCATAGCCAAAGGCGGCATTTTGACAAGCGAGATAGGCCATATCAGCTCAATGCCTCCTTCAGCGCGGCTACATTCCGCTCCATCAAAGCCACATAGGTCATTCCACCCAGAAATTCATCCCGTGTCACATTGTGGCAGGAGTGGAGGAGCAGCTTTTTGGCCCCCGTTGTCTCACAGATGGTGTCCGCCATCTTTTCATTGGAGAATTCGATATAAAACACCACGGGAATCTTCTCCTCCTGCACCTTGTCAATCAGGAAGGCCACCGTCTGGGCGCTGGCCTCTGTCTCGGAGGAGCAGCCCGGGAAAGCGGCGTAATAGTCCAGGCCATATTCATCCACGAAGTAGCGGAAGGGGAACCGGTCGCCAAAGATCAGCGTATCCCGCTGGGCGTTCTGTACGATTTCCCGGAAGGAGGCGTCCAAGCCCTCCAATTGTTCCACATAGGCGGCGCAGTTGGCGCGGTAGGTGTCTTCGTTGTTCCCGTCCAGCGAGCAGAGAGTATCCGCAATTGCCTGTGTCATGCGTATGGCGTTGACGGGGGAGGTCCAGACATGCTCGTCATATTCCGGTTCCTCCCCGGAATGGTCGCCCTCAGATCCGCTGATGCTGGCATCGTGGCTGTGATCGTCCTCCATGCCCGCTTTGATTTCCTCCTCCACGGTGTCTACCAGCTCCATCATAGAGATGACCGTCATGTTGGAGGTATCCATCGATTCCAACACACTGTCCACCCAGGTGTCGGACTCCCCGCCGGTGTAAAGAAACACGGCGCAATTCTGAATGGTAATGATATCACTGGGCGTGGGGTCGTAGGAGTGACTCTCCGCTCCCGGGGGCAAGAGCATGGTCAGGTCTGCGTGTTCTCCTGCAACCGCCCGGGCAAAATCATATCCGGGGAATATGGTAGAGACGATACTGATTTTGTGCTCCTGCGCCTCGGACTGGGCACTGCCGCTCTGGCTACCCCCGCTTTGGCTGTTGCTGGGCTGTCCACAGGCAGAGAGAAGAAAAAGAATGGTCAGAAAAAGGGCTGTAATTCGTTTCATAGGAAATGTAAACCTCCATACAATATATTGTGCTGCGCCCGGCAGATTGATTTTTGGCGCAAAAAGGCAAGGAGAACTGGCACCCAAATGGGAAATGGGCGCAATACTCCCTTCCTCTGCTATGGAGGCAAATTTAATTGTTCAGCTGTACTTTTAAGGTAATGGGTGTGTCGTATGCGAGAGGGCTTACCGCAAAAACAGGCAAACGGAACATCCGCAGCAACCCCCCAAGAGACAGGAATGGGGCGGCTGCCGCTGCAAAATATGTTATCGTATTGGTCAGCTGCCGGACATAATGACAGATGGCGCAGGGTTCCCCGCGGCATTCGTGATCAATATGCTCGCCGGCAAAGAGAAACGGGAGCGCGAAGGAGAGCAGACAGCAGACAAAGAGAAGCGCGGCAAGTTGTCGTTGCAGTGGTTTCATTGTGCCGACCTCCTTGTTCATTGGCCAATTTGTCACTGGCACTGTTCACACCGTCCATATAAAACAGAGCGGACAGGGTTAATTTGAAATCCGTGCGCCGATTGCATGTGGCTTGTCATCTCTTCCAGAAAGCCGCAGTCCAGCGGCGTCATGTGGCCGCAGCAGTCGCATTTAAGAAAAAAATTGTCATGGAGACGGGGGCTGTTCAGGTACTGAAAGACAACGCCGCTGCCGGCGGCAGGCACAATTTTTTGCACCTTCCCTTCCCGCGCCAGCAGTTCCAGCTGCCGGTATATGGTGGCAAGCCCCACCGGTGTTCCTTCCGCCTGACAATATAAATATAGCTCTTTTGCGCAAAGAGATTCCTCCTGATGGAAAAAAAGACAGGAGAGGATAATATTGCGCTGCTTTGTTTGATAATTTCCCCGCACAGAAACCACCTCGAATTTAAGAATCGATCTCAATTTTAATTGATTATTTCAAAAAGATCAAGGAAATTCTGAAGTTTTCAGAAAAAACAGGGATGGAATTTTGTTACATTTTTATAAAAATTCCCTGGGCATAAAAAATGAGTGTACTTTCGAAATAATTTCATTGTACAATAAAGCAAAAATAGAGGATGCGGACATACTTATGAAAGCAGGAGGCGATGTTATGCAGGAGGAATACCTGACGGAAAAAACAATAGAAGAATATGTCGAACAGGAAATGATGGATCAAATCCTAAAAGTCATTCCTCCGGCTGTGCTAGAGAAAATCGGAACAGAGGTGTCCGAGCAGATACGCAGGGAATTGTCTCTGAGCCTGAAAGAGGCGGTCAGCAATCAGGTGAACAAGCGCATTAAGGAAATACCACGGGTCCAGAGCAAGCTGCGCCGGCATATTGTAGCGATGCCCAAGGAGATTCTTGCGGCCAGTGGGATTTTGATCTGGGGCCACCGCATCCGCTCGCTTGTGTTTACCACGGACGTGGCAATCATTCGCAATTGCAACGCGGACGCCGTGCTGGCGGTGTACCCCTTTACGCCCCAGCAGGTGATATCTGACGCGATCATTCAGTCTTCCTATATTCCGGTGTTTGCCGGGGTAGGAGGCGGCACCACCCAGGGAATGCGCACGGTCACCCTTGCCCAGGACGCCGAAGCACAGGGGGCCATGGGGCTTGTAGTCAACTCGCCCATGTCCAATGAAAACATTGCGCTGATCTGTGAGCATGTGGACATTCCCGTTGTAGTTACCGTTGTAGGGGAACAAACTGACATTGGGGCCAGACTGGCGGGCGGGGCGAGCATCCTGAATATCTCGGCCGCCGCGGAGACTCCAAGGGTGGTGGCAAGCATCCGGGCGCGGTATCCGGAGCTCCCCATCATTGCAACAGGCGGTCCCACAGGGGAGAGCATCCGCCGCACCATCGAGGCTGGAGCCAACGCCATCAGTTACACCCCGCCCACTACTAAGGAGCTGTTTACCAGTATGATGGCCAGCTACCGAAGCCGCGGGGAATAGAGACCGGAAGCATTCCAGATGAACCGGTTTTTGCGGTTGTGGCAACGGGAAAAAGGGAAGGATAGCTCACGTCAGATCAGCCTCTCCATATCGTCCGGCATAGGGAGGGCAAAGGTCATGTGCGTTCCGGAAACCGGATGCAGAAACTCTATCTGGTGGGAATGGAGTGCAGTCCGGGCGATCAGGTTCGGTTCCTCCCGGCCATAAAAAGGGTCGCCGGCCAGAGGATGGCCCAGATGGGCCATGTGTACCCGGATTTGGTGGGTGCGGCCGGTATCCAGGTTCAGGCGCAGTAGGGAGAGCCCATTGCGGCTGCGGATTACCTCGTACTGTGTGACAGCGCGCCGGCCGTCTGGGCGTACCTGGCGCAGCGTCAGAGCGTGTTCCATCCGGCCTATGGGCAGGTCAATGGTACCCAGCTCCGGGAAAGGCACGCCGTGGCATATGGCCAGATAGGCCCGGGAAAAGGCACTGGTGTGCAACTGGTGATTCAGCCTCTCCTGGGCATAGGGATGCTTTGCCACCAGGAGCAGGCCGGAGGTCCCCCTGTCCAGCCGGTGAACGGGATGGTAATCTCCCTCAACCCCCTGCAAATCGTAATAATATAACAAAAAATTACCAATTGTATCTGAGTAATGCCCGGGGCCCGGATGTACCGAGACCCCGGGCTCTTTATTGAGGACTAGGACATCCTCGTCCTCGTATACTATAGCAAGCGCTCCTGGAGCAGGAAGGATGTCACTGCGCCGCCAGGGGTCAGACAGACGGATGGATAAGCTGTCTCCGGCGTACACCATCCACCGGGGCGTTGCCCGGACACCGTTCAGGAGAATGCCGTCCTCCAGCCATTTGATCCGGCGGATCCAAGTGCTTGAGACCCCCATGTGCTTGCGTAAAGCCGTATCCACATGCGCACCATCCAGCTCTGATGGAATGGAAAAGGTGAGACGGCGTACGGTCATGACGTTCTGGACAGGTAGGCGGTGGCGGCGAACAGGGAGAGGATGTAATACATGACCCGCAGGGCCAGAGCACAGAGCCGCTTCCGCCGCAGGGATGTTTCATAATTTTGATTTGAATTGAGCATGTTAAGTATCATGGTGATTCCTCCTCGTTGTCAAAGAAAAAGACAGATTCTATGTTCAGGCCAAAAAATCGGGCCAGTTTATGGGCCAGCTGCAGGGAGGCATTGTACCGGCCGTTTTCCAATGAGATAATGGTTTGACGTGTCACATCCACGGCATCGGCCAGCTCCTCCTGCGTTAGCTTGCGCTCTTTCCGCAGCTGCGCGATTTGATTGCGCACGGCGGCACCTCCCCCTTGAAATGTAAAGCATACTTTACGAGAAGTATAGCATACAGATAAAAAATATCAAGCTAATTTTACATTTTGAACAATTTTCTGTTGAAACGGGGGCAAAAGGGGGCGGGGACTGTTCAGCGGGAGAAAACTATATTATAATGAAGAACAAATAATTTTGCTGAGCGGCGGATCAAGTAAGGGAGCGTGGACAATGGCTGACAAACTGGGAATCTACATTCACATACCTTTCTGTAAAGCAAAATGCGCCTATTGTGATTTCTATTCTCTTGAGGATTGGGCGGGAGCGGCCAAGGATTATCAAAAGGCCCTGTTAACCCACATGAAGGAGACAGCCCCTCTGGCCAAAGGGTATGAGGTGGATACCGTATATTTTGGCGGCGGTACCCCGACCCACTACGGCGAGAGGCGGCTGGGGGAGCTGCTGGGCGCGGTCAAGAAATATTATAAGCTTGTCAAAGGCGCGGAGATCACTGTGGAGGCCAATCCGGAGAGCGCGGATGAAAGGAACTTAAAGCGGCTGTATAAAGCTGGCTTTAACCGCCTGTCCCTGGGGATGCAGTCGGCAGTGCCGGAGGAACTGCGGGCCGTGGGACGGATTCACACCAATGAGCAGACTGTCGCGGCGGTACAGGCCGCGCGAAAGGCAAAATTTAAAAATTTGTCGCTGGATCTGATGTATGGTCTGCCGGGCCAAACTGCGCAGAGCTGGCAGGAATCGGTGGAACAGGCGCTGCGGCTGGAGCCGGAGCATCTGTCCTGCTACGGCCTGAAGGTGGAGGATGGAACCCCCTTGGCCCGCAGAGTGAAGGGGGGGGAAGTGCTTCCGGATGATGACGCGCAGGCCGATCTCTACCTTTGGACGGTGGAGCGGCTCAACCAGGCGGGATATCTCCAATATGAGATATCCAATTTTGCCAAATGCGGCTATTCCTCCCGCCATAATCTGCGCTATTGGTTTACCCGCCCGTATATTGGGTTTGGCCCCGGGGCGCACTCGGACGTCGGCGGACGGCGGTACAGTTTTGTCCGGGACCTGGATGGCTATATCAACGGCGTACTTCGGGGAGGGACGTTGCTGGAGAGCAATGAAGTGATCCCGGCCCGTGACCGCGGCGGGGAATACCTGATGCTGCGGCTGCGCACCACCTATGGAATTGAGGAATGGGAGTACCGCAAACAGTTTTTTCTGGATTTCACACCGCTGGAGGAGCGGTTGGAGTTTTTTCAGTTACAGGGCTGGGCGGAGAAGGATATGCAAGGGCGCTGGCATTTGACCCCCCGCGGTTTTTTGCTTTCCAATCAGCTGATTGGTGACCTGATGGGGCGGCAAGTTCAGCCGGAGCTCTCACAGACGATTCATAAGGCCAAGGAGCGGTTTGGGGGCCAGGGGCAGGGCTAGCGCACCTGCCGCGGTTGGGCAATGGGCCGGGGCATAAACTTTTGATGAATAATACAAAAAATTTGGTTCACAGTTTGTTAAAATATTATGTAAATGCAATTGCCAAGTGGAACTATTGGTGGTATAATCCAAAAAGTAATTGGGACAGTTCCCATAATTCCAAAAGAATTTGCGGGAAAATGTCCGTCACTGTGTATGATTTTCAAGTTCTGGGATACAATTATCACAGGAAATGCCGCAGGTAAAACCATGGCGGTCTGTATTGAATTTTTGACGTGGTGCGCTCACGGCATGAGAGGCTGCGTGACAAAACGCGCCCCCCTCATACGAAGAGCGGCTCCAGGAGTTTATGCTATAAAAAGCCGCATTTTGCGGTAACTTGATAGGGATTCCGATTAGGAACCGGAGAGGATGCAGATTTGACCAGATATCAGATTCAGGGCGGAAATCCGCTGTATGGCTCAATTGAAATCAGTGGAGCGAAAAATGCCGCTGTCGCGATTATTCCCGCTGCCCTTTTGGTGGATGGGGTTTGCCGGATTGAAAATATTCCCCAGATTAGTGATGTGACTCTGATTCTCCAGATGCTGCGGGAGTTGGGGGCGGAGGTGCGTACGGTAAACCGCACCACAGTGGATATTGATTGTTCCGTTTTGTTTAACCGCACGGTTCCATACGAGCTGGCCCGAAAAATTCGCGCCAGCTATTACCTTGTCGGCGCGCTGCTGGGCCGGTTTTCCTGGGCTGAGGTGCCCATGCCGGGTGGCTGCGATTTGGGAGGGCGTCCCATTGACCAGCATATTAAGGGATTTATGGCAATGGGTGCGGAGGTAGAGGTGGTCAACGGAATCATCCGCGCCCACGCGGACGGCCGGTTAAGGGGCGGACAAGTCTATTTGGATATGGTGTCCGTTGGCGCAACGATGAATATTATGCTGGCAGCTGTGCTGGCGGATGGAATGACCGTGATTGAAAATGCGGCCAAAGAGCCCCACATTGTGGATTTGGCCAACTTCCTCAATTCCATGGGCGCGGATATTATGGGTGCCGGAACGGATATGATTAAAATCCGGGGCGTGAAAAGGCTGCAGGGCGGCACTTACTCCATCATTCCGGACCAGATTGAAGCCGGCACTTATATGACCGCTGTGGCCGCCGCTGGGGGAGAGGTTTTAATTCAAAATGTGATTCCAAAGCATTTGGATTGTATCACCGCCAAGCTGGTTGAGATGGGGGTAGAGGTGGAGGAACTGGACGATGCGGTGCGGGTGCGGCGTGATGGCCCGATCCACCGTACCAATGTAAAGACCATGCCCTATCCGGGCTTTCCCACTGATATGCAGCCCCAGATTGCCGCTGTCCTATGTATGGCAGAGGGAACAAGCGTCCTCACAGAGGGGGTATGGGATAACCGCTACCGCTATGTGGATGAATTCCGCCGGATGGGCGCAAAAATCCAGGTGGATGGGAAAGTGGCCGTCATTGAAGGGGTGGAGGGGCTCAGCGGGGCGCCTGTTCATGCCTGTGATTTACGCGCCGGGGCCGCTATGATTGTGGCTGGGCTTTCTGCCCGGGGCACCACTACGATTGACGGTGTGCACCACATTGAGCGCGGTTATGAAACCATTGTGGAAAAATTGGCCAATGTAGGCGCGGATATTAAAGTGCTGCACATTTCCGATGAAGAAGTGGTGCAGCCCCAGGTTGGCTAAGCGCAAAAGAAAAACGTCTGCCGGTGCGCCTGTGGGTGCCCCGGCGGTTTACTTATGGGGGCCTTTCGCGGGAACGTTCCCGCAACGATTGCACTGTGCCATATGCTCCTGCCTTCGGCAAAACCGCAAAGGACGCACCCGCTCGCTTGATTGGGCGTTTGCCATGTAAAACTTGCCCGGCAAACAGAGCCATGCTGCCCGCGTGCGCAAAATCGGCCTGCGCTTTCATCCTTGCGTCCATTGTGGTGCACCAAAACGCACGCAGCTTTCTGTCGAACGTGCTACGAAAGGAATGGACCCTCGCGTGCGAGTTCACGCGAGGATCAGAATGTGCTATTTGCTCCCGCCTTCGGCGAAGCCGCAAAGGACGCACAAAAGATCCATTCCTTTTCATCCTTGTTTTCTGTCGAACGTGCTACGAAAGGAATGGATCTTTCTATGCGGATTTGCACTCTGGCCAGCGGCTCCAGTGGAAATGCCATGTTGGTCTGCGCCGGGCATACCCGGGTACTGCTGGACGCGGGCATTTCCGCGCGGCGGATTGTCACGGCCCTGCGCTGCCTGGATGTGGAGCCACAGTCCCTGTCCGGTATTTTGGTGACCCATCAGCATGCCGACCACATTGCGGGAATCGCCACACTCACCAAGCAGCTGGCGCTGCCGGTCTATGCCACGGCACCCACCCTGCGCCAGCTCAGTTACCGCATCCCCTTTCTGGAGGAATTGATCCGGCCGGTTGAGCCGGGAGATGGCTTTGAGATGGGAGGTCTGTGGGTAGAGCCGTTCTCCACGCCCCACGATGCAACGGGAAGCGTTGGGTACGCGCTCTCAGACGCATACGGCAAAATGGCGCTGGCAACGGATTTGGGCCACCTGACCGAGGATGTATATCAGGGGATTCGCGGGGCAAACCTGCTGGTGGCAGAGGCCAACCATGATGAGGATTGGGTGCGCTCGGGCCCCTATCCCTATTACTTAAAGCAGCGCATTTTAGGCGATCAAGGACACCTGTCCAATGAGGCCGGGGCGGCACTGGTGCGCCACGCCGCGGAGCAGGGCACACGGTGTATGATACTGGCCCATCTGTCCGCGGAAAACAACACTCCCCTCAGGGCGAGAGCGGTCTCCGCGCTCCATCTGTCCGCAGGGGGAATCGATCCGGAGCAGGATGTACACCTGTCTGTGGCTCCGCGCAGGGAGCCGGGGCCAATGTTTGAAATTGGGGCGGGGGGACAGGTACACGTCCGCCAACTGCGGGAGGGCGTGGGATGTTGAGCGTTTCTCTGATCTGTGTGGGAAAACTGAAAGAGCGGTTCTACATTGACGGGGCGGCGGAGTATGGGAAGCGCCTCTCACCCTATTGCAAGCTGATTATTACGGAGATTCCGGAAGAGAAGCTGCCCGGCAATCCCACCCCGGGGGACATTCAGCGGGCGCTGGAAAAGGAGGGGGAGGCCATTGAGCGCAAGCTTCCGCCCAATTCCAGCGTGGTTGCCCTTTGTGTGGAGGGCAGGCTGCGCTCCAGCGAGGAGTTTGCCCAGCTCCTGTCCACCTGGGAGCACAATCCGGCCAAACACTTGGTGTTTCTGACCGGGGGCTCCTATGGCTTACATCCCTCGATCAAAGCCAGGGCATGGGCGCAGCTGTCCCTGTCCCCGATGACCTTTCCCCACCATCTGGCCCGGGTGATACTGCTGGAACAGATCTACCGCGCCTTCAAAATTAGGGAGGGATCCGCTTACCACAAGTAGCGGGTTTGCCAGGCGGAAAAAATCTGCTCTGAACTGGCAGGGATAGACTGGAAAAGTTTTGTGTGCTGTGCTATAATGTGGACAAATTGCCCCCCGCCACGCCGGAACCAAACATGGACAGGCAGGACAGGGGCCGAGATTGGGAGGTTATGGTATGTCCTATCTGGATGCGTATCAGCGGTGGCTGGAGAGCCCGGCGCTCAGTTTCGAAGAACGGGAGGAGCTGAAGGCGATTGCCGGGAATGAAACAGAACTTGAGAGCCGGTTTTTCAGTCTCCTCAGCTTTGGAACCGCGGGGTTGCGCGGGATCATGGGAGTGGGATTGTACCGCATGAATGTCCATGTGATCCGCCACGCCACCCAAGCCTTTGCCCAGGTGATTTTGGAGGAGGGGAGTGCGGCGGCAGAGCGCGGCGTGGCCATCTGCTTCGACTGCCGAAACGACTCTGACCGCTTTGCCCGGGAAGCGGCCTGCGTTATGGCCGCAAGCGGTATTTCCGTGCGGCTGTTTAAGGAGCTGCGCCCAACACCGGAGCTGTCCTTTGCGATTCGGGAATATGGCTGTATTGCCGGGATCAATATCACAGCCAGCCACAACCCCAAGGAGTACAATGGCTATAAGGTCTATTGGGCGGACGGCGCCCAGCTGCCTCCAGAGCCTGCCCAACGGGTGGCCCGGAAGATGGAGGAGCTGGATGTCTTTGACGCCGTCAAGACCATGGACTATGGCACGGCCTTGGAACAGGGGAAGATTCAGCTGATGGGGGAGGAGACCGATGAGCGCTTCCTTGCTCAGGTCATGGGGCAAGTGAACGACCGGGCCTGTGTCGCGCAGGTGGCGGATACGTTTCAGATGGTGTACACGCCCTTCCACGGGACCGGCTACAAACTGATTCCCCAGGCGCTGCGGCGCCTTGGGATCAAGCATGTGAGCTGTGTGCCGGAGCAGATGGTGGTGGACGGAAATTTCCCCACTGTGGCCTCCCCCAATCCGGAAAATTCAGAGAGCTTTGCCATGGCCGTGGAGCTAGCAAAAAAGATTGGCGCCGACTTCATTTTAGGCAGTGATCCGGACGCGGACCGGGTGGGGGTGATGGTCAAGACCGGAGAAGGGGATTTTGTGGTCATTTCCGGCAATCAGACCGGCGTGCTGCTGCTGGACTATCTCATTGGCGCCAAAAGACGTGCGGGCACCCTGCCCCGTTCTCCTGTGGCCCTAAAGACCATTGTCACAACGGAGATGGCACGTAACGTGGCTGAGCGCAACGGGGTGGCGTGCTTTGATACCTTCACCGGGTTTAAGTTTATGGCGGAAAAGAAGGATCAGCTGGAGGCGAGCGGAGAGGGAAAGGTCATCTTCTCCTACGAGGAATCCTACGGCTATATGCTGGGAGACTACGTGCGGGATAAGGACGCCGTCACCGCCGCGCTGATTTTGACGGAGATGGCAGCGTGGTATGCCTCCCAGGGGATGACGCTGTATGATGCCCTTCAGGCGCTGTATGTTAAGTATGGCTATTACGGTGAAAAAACGCTGAATCTGGTTATGCCTGGGCTGGATGGCCTGAAAAAGATGGAGAATCTGATGTCCGGCTTACGGAACAATCCGCCGCGGGAGATTGCAGGTGTGGCAGTAAAGGAGCGCAAGGACTATCAGGACGGCAGTGTCATTGACGCAGAGACGGGGGTCGGGCAACAGATGGAGCTGGCGGGCTCCAACGTGCTGCGTTACGAGATGGCGGATGGCACCAGCCTCATTGTGCGCCCCTCCGGCACTGAGCCGAAGGTGAAGGTGTATATCCTGGCCAGCGGGGCGGACCGGAACCAATGCAGCGCGCGGGTGGCCGTCTACTCCGCGTGGGCGGAGGGGTTGAGCGGCTGAATGGAGTAAAACCGGGCGGGGAGGGGTCTCCTGCCCGGTTTTATCGTTTGTCGGTGTGCCTGTAGCTGGGAATCCAGGTTCTTAAGTCAAGAGGAGGTGTGTCCATGTCCAGCGGCCGCCTGTTTGAAATTTTATATCTGCTGGTGGAGCGGCGCAGTGTCACCGCCGGTGAGTTGGCGCGGCGCTTCGAGGTATCCCAGCGTACCATTTACCGTGATATCGATGCGCTGTCCGCCGCGGGAATTCCGGTCTATGCTGAAAAAGGCCGCAACGGCGGCATCCGGCTGATGGAGCAGTATGTGCTGGATCGGGCGCTGCTGTCACAGCGGGAGCAGGATGAGGTGCTGTTTGCCTTGAAGAGCCTCACCGCCGCCCTGGGAATGGAGGGGGATGGCGCACTGCGCCGCCTGTCCGCTTTGTTTCGCAGGAGCGGGGACGACTGGCTGGAGGTGGACTTCTCCAACTGGGGGGAGGGGGAGGCGGAGCAGGTCCGCTTTGCCACCATGAAAGAGGCAATTTTGGCCCGCCGCGTACTGGAGTTTACCTATTACTCCTCCACTGGCGAGTGTACCAGCCGGCAGGTAGAGCCGGAAAAGATGCTGCTCAAGGGTGGAAACTGGTATTTGAAAGGGCATTGCCGTCTGCGCCATGAACGGCGGTTGTTCCGCCTGAGCCGGATGGAATCCGTCTCTTTGGGAGAGACGATAAGTGGACGCAGGAGTGGGGAGGATGTGCAGCCCTCCTCTGGTACCGCTGCAGCACCAGAGCCTCATTATACGCCCCTGTGCTTGCGGTTTTCTTCCAAGGCCGCCTACCGGGTCTATGATTTCTTTTCCCCCAAGAGCATACAGCGGGAGGGAGACGGGACGCTGTTGGTTTGTGCCGTGTTACCGGTAGACGAGTGGGTGGAGGGATTTTTGCTCTCCTTTGGCGGTCAGCTGAAGGTGTGTTCTCCGCCTTGGCTGCGGGAACGGATCAAAGAGGAATGTGAAATAATGCTGGGGCAGTATAAATAGGACATAAGGTGTCATAATTTCTGCTGTAAGATCAAGAGGAACTATGGGACATCCCCAAATGAAAAGGAGAATATGACCTATGAAAGAGGAAATGCGTATTTTTTGTCAGAGCTGTGGAATGCCTCTGGATGAACCGGAAGATAGGGGAACGCAGGCGGATGGAAGCGCCAACAGCGAATATTGCAAATATTGTTTTGCCCAGGGCGCGTTTACAGCTCCTGACATGACAATGGAGGAGATGATTGCCTTCAATTTGGAGTTTAATGAGAAAAATGGCCATCCATTTGGCACTCAAGAGGAGGCAAAGAAATGGATGGAGGGGTGGTTCCCTACCCTAAAGCGCTGGAAAAAGCAAGCATAACAGGAGGTGTTTCTCTATGAAAGGGTACCGGTCTCTTCAGCAACCCGAGGCAATGCAGTTGAGCCAGTATGTGGACAGCCCCTTGTGGGGGGTGCTGAATCGTTGGGTACAGGAGGCCTACGAGGTGGGGCCCCTGATTGAACACAGCAGCTGCTCCATGGCCGCAGGCTGGAATATCAAATACCGCCGGGGGAGCCGGGCCCTTTGCACCCTGTATCCGGACCGCGGGAAATTTACCTGCCTAGTATCCATCGGACGAAAGGAAACTCCGGCAGCGGAGCTGCTCCTGCCCACCTTCACCCAGTATACGCAGGAGCTGTGGCAACGCACGGCTTTATTCAATGGCGGCCGCTGGCTGATGCTTGAGGTGACGGATGACGGAATTCTTGAGGATGCGAAGATGCTGATTTCCATGCGAAGAAAGCCGGATCATTTGTAAGGCGGCGCTTCCACGGCACGCCGCCGCGCGGTACGCCGTATTCAATCTCCGGTCAAAAGCGGGATAGTAAGCGCAGATTTCATACTGTTTGCCCATCTCCGGCGGGGCAAACGCCAATCAGTCAAGACAGGAAATCGTGCCTGCCTGATTGAATCAGTGGTTACTATAAATAAAAGCTGCCAGAGAATGATTGAAATCTGGGACAAGTTACAGTATAATTTTGTCAGGCTGAATAATAGCTGATCTGCCAGACAACCTGAAATTGAAAATCCCAATGAGGTGAAGCATTATGATTTTGGTCATTGACATTGGAAACAGCAACATTGTGCTGGGCGGCATGAAAGAGGACAAGGTGGTATTTGAGGCCCGGATTGCCACCGACCAGCTGAAGACCTCAGACCAATACGGCGTGGATATCCGCAATATTCTCAGCTTGTTTAGAATCAATGAAGCGGAAATTGAGGGGACCATCATTGCCTCTGTGGTACCGCCTGTGTTGAATAATGTGAAAAATGGGTTATTCAAGCTGACAGGAAAAGAACCCATGGTGGTAGGACCCGGCATCAAAACAGGACTTAATATCCACATGGACGATCCCGCATCGGTCGGCAGTGATCTGATTGTGGCGGCGGTGGCAGCGGCACAGAAATATACGCCTCCCCTGATTCTGGTGGATATGGGGACGGCGACCACATTTTCTGTGATTGACGAAAGCGCCTGTTACATCGGCGGCTGCATCATCCCCGGAGTACGCCTGTCGGCAGAGGCGCTGTCCAGCAAGGCGGCGCAGTTACCGGGGATTCAGCTGGACGCGCCGGGTAAAGTCATTGGAAAAAATACAGTGGAAGCCATGCGCAGCGGGATTATGTACAGTGCAGCAGACATGGTGGATGGAATGATCCGCCGGATGGAAGAGGAATTGGGAAAGACGGCCACTGTGATTGCCACAGGGGGGATTGCCCAATTTATCATTCCCTTATGCCAGCGGAAAGTTGTTTTGGAGCGGGAGTTGCTGCTGCGGGGGCTCAACATTATTTATAAGAAAAATATAAAAAAGAGCAAAGATGCATAAAAACAGGGCAGGCGCAGCGTTAAGCTGCGCCTGCCTTATTTCTGCCCTAACAGGGCAGCCTATATAACGTATGAACGGACATGAGGTCAACAAAAAGCACCCCATCAGGCGCACGGAATGTAAACAGCAACAAAAGTCCCGCAAGCAGTATGGCCAGAACAATGGGCAGCAGCCATTTGACGCCCTGAAAGGGCCCGGAAAAGCGGGGCGCGACCACGAAGAGACTGGCGGTTGCAGTGAGATAGAGTGCCAGGTCAAAGGCGGGCTCCTCTCCGCCCAGCCGCATGTGATAGATATAGCCCGCCGCCAACGCCGCAAGGCAGACGGATTCCAGTGTGAGAAGCCATGGGCGCAGCGCGCAGGGACGGCCCCAGGTGAGAATCAGCGCGGAGCACAATCCAGGAAAAAACAGGATTTTGATGTACTCCCACAGGCTTTTTTGGACAGGGGAGATCACGGCGGATAAGAGGTTGGGAAAAACAGAATAAAAAAACTGCAGCAGGAGGCCGCCCAGTGCGGTCAAAAAAAAGGCCGCCAGAAGTTCTTGTTTGCGGTAAAGCATGAGAAACACCTCCTGTTTGCTTTACCATATGCATGTCTCTGGTTTCTCATGCCATGTAACGCATATTTTTTTCTCTGCGGGACAGCCTAACACAGATAAAGCGCAAAACATTCAATTCTGAAAACAATTATGTTAGAAAGGAACAATACCTATGAATCTATCCAATCAGGATTATGGAAAATTGGTAAATGAAAAATCAAGGCCCACTCCCATGGGGAAAAATTTGTGTTTGGCTTTTTTGGTGGGAGGCGCAATTTGTACGCTGGGACAGGTGTTGGTAAACTTTTTTAAAGCCCGCGGGTTGGATCAGGACAGCGCCGGCGGGGCCACAAGTATGACTTTAATTTTTGCGGCAGCGCTCCTGACCGGTTTGGGGCTGTTTGATACAATTGCAAAATATGCTGGGGCCGGTACGCTGATCCCCATTACTGGCTTTTCCAACGCCATGGTGGCCCCTGCGCTGGAATTTAAAAGCGAAGGACTGGTGACAGGGACAGCTGCAAAGCTGTTTCTTGTGGCAGGGCCTGTATTAGTGGCCGGAATTTCCACCTCTGTAGTATATGGACTCATTCTCTGCCTCATTCAATAAAGAAAATGGGAAACCATTGGAACACAATCGCTCCGCTCTAGGCGAAGCGATTGTTGACTGTGGTACGTATGTTGCATTGTAATGCAATCGAATTTAAAAATTCTTGTCACTATAGGAAGAATGAGGTGGGGAAAATCGTAGCTTTCCCATCAATCATGGTGGCAGGAGAACTACTTCTTCCTTTGTTTCCAATGCTGTCCTAGTGTTTTCCTTTTGCAGAAGGAGATACTGATGGGGACAGCGGCGGGCGCGCCGCTGTATCGTTTCAGATTTGGGTCAATTTGAAACGAAAAACGGGGGTGGAAAGATGGAAGATGAGACCAAGCGGGGACCTTTGGTCCTGCTGGGCGGCGTGGCGGCCGCGGCGGCTGCAGGGTTTTTATTGTCATTGGTTATGATGAGCGCTGCAGTGCCAACAGCAGGACCGGAAGCAGTGGCTGCTGCCGCGTGGCAGGGAGAAGAGAAAGAGCTGATCCCGCTGGGGCGTGCGGTGGGGATCAAGCTGTTTTCAGACGGTGTATTGGTCGTGGGGCTATCTGCCGTTGAAACAGAAAACGGAAGGACGGAGCCCGGTCGTGAAAGTGGACTGAAGGCGGGGGACATCATTGTTAGTATTGGGGGACAAGAGGTTAATACCATTGAACGGGTGCAGGAAATTGTTGCGCAGCAAGAGGGTCAACCATTGACGCTTCAGGTGTCGCGGGGAGAAAAAAGCCTTCAAATGTCCACCACAGCGGTGAAAAACAGCCAAGGAAAGTATCAACTTGGAATTTGGCTAAGGGATTCTATGGCGGGGATCGGGACGCTGACCTTCTATGATCCGGCCACCGGCAGCTTTGCCGCGCTGGGACATGGTATTAATGATGTGGACACGGCGCTGTTAATGCCCATGGAAGAGGGCGGCATTATGTATGCCAGTGTATCAGACGTAAAAAAGGGAGAGCGGGGCAGCCCCGGAGAGCTGCACGGTATATTTGATGTATCCCGGGAGTTGGGCACTTTATATGCCAATACTCCGTTAGGAGTATTTGGGCAGTTAAGTGATACCGAACTTCTCGGGGATGCGCAGCCAATTCCGATGGCCAGGCGCGAAGAAGTGCACGAGGGCGCGGCCACAATTTTGTCCAATGTAGAGGGCGATGCAGTGCAGGAGTATGCAGTGGAAATTCTGCAAATTTATCCGGCCACAGAGGGAGAGACGCGCAACCTGATGGTTGAGGTAAGGGATGAACAGCTCCTGGATCTCACTGGCGGCATTGTTCAGGGAATGAGCGGGAGCCCTATCCTTCAAGACGGAAAGTTGGTCGGGGCAGTCACCCATGTGCTGATCAATGATCCGACCTGTGGATATGGTATTCTGGCGGAAAACATGATCACTCAGGTGGAAGGTGTGCCGGAACAGGCGCTGGTTTCGTAAAGCAAAACCCCCGGGCGTATCTTTGTATGCGCCTGGGGGCAATTTTATCATACAAGTCTTATAAAAAATACGAACTGTTTTTGTGGGGCGCAGGATGTATAAAATGGCATGGCACATGCTGTGCAGCGGCGCGCACAGGTGCGCCGCCTCGCAAATAAAATCAGTTTTTAATCGCGAATCGTGATTAAAAACTGGAAGTAAAGGACAGGCTTGCTGAGTACAAATTTCCTCTATACAGGATAAAAAAGATCAAGATTGAAACGATATAATTTTGAATTATTTATAGTATTAAAAGAAAAAGAAAGTTTTATGTCGAAATATATCATTCAAAAAATTTCCAAAAATTTACAAAAATGTCTTGCGCATACTGTTCAAATATGGTAAATTATAGTTACAAATCTCAGATCAGTGAGAACAGTGTATATAAATACCGTATTCTTATGGAAAATGGTGCAATTTACTTACAAAGGAAGAAAAAACAAAAGGGGAGTTCGGAATTGGAAGTTGTGAAACGTATTATAGTTGCTGATTCAGGCGAAGCATACCGCAAGCAATTTGTTGAGGTGGTCAATGGGGATCCGGATATTCGTGTAGTGGGCGAGACCGGAGATGGGCAGGAGCTGCTGGCGCTGATTGAAGAACATCAGCCGGACCTTGTGGTGATGGAAATGGTTCTGGCGCAGCTGGACGGCATTGAAGTGTTGGAGCGCCTGAACAGTCTGGATCTGTCCTTTCGCCCAAAGGTAATCATTCTGTCCGGATTTGTGCATGGGACGATGGCGGAACTCGCCGCCAGCAAGGGTGCAGATCACTATATGACCAAGCCGTGCAGAATTGCAACTGTGTGTGAGCGGATTCGTCAGCTTTGTGCACAGCGCCCCGCTCCAGAGCGGGAACGGTCCGTCAGCCTGGAGACCAGAGTGACTGCAATTATCCATGAGGTCGGCGTACCAGCTCATATCAAGGGCTATCAATATCTGAGAGAAGCCATTTTAATCGCAGTGGAGGATATGGAAGTCATTAATGCGGTGACGAAAGTGCTCTACCCAGAGGTCGCAAAACGGTTTCACACCACAGCCTCCAGAGTGGAACGCGCCATCCGCCACGCGATTGAAGTGGCCTGGGATAGAGGCGACCTGGAGACGCTGCAAAAATACTTTGGCTTTACCATTTCCAATGTCAAAGGCAAACCAACCAATTCCGAATTTATTGCCATGATTGCTGACCGGCTGCAGCTACAGCAAAAAGAGCAGTAAATTGAGAGGAGGGCCTCCGGGCAAATCAAACCGGCCGCGTTTCTCATCCCTACAGGCAATCTGGCAGGGGGCGTCTCATACCAATGAGTTTGCCGCAAACAGAATGCAAAAGTAAAATTGTAACATATTGCAAAATATGGCCGGCGTCCCAGTGTTTTCACGGGTCGCCGGCCATATTACATTTCATATCCTATGGACCTACCTGCGCCGGCCGCTGCTGTAGCTGCTTTTGCGGGCGCCTGCGCCAACACGGCGGCGCTGTTTGCGCACATAGGCAATGCGCAGGGCGGTCAGCAGGATCACAACGGCTACGGCAAGCGTGAGCAGCGCCTTTCCGTAGCTTTGGAAAAAGTCGATGATCTGTTGTTTTTTATAGAGAAAGTCTGAACGCTCCACATCATTGAGCGCAACCAGATCCAAGGTTCCATATTCGGTTCCTTCGTAGCTCAAGGTGATGGTTCCCATTAATTGTCCGGCGGCAACCGGGGCCTCCACCGAATCGCTGAACAGGTGGATCTCCGACTCAATTGCGTCTAAACTCATATCAACCGGGAGTACGCAGGTAATGGAGCCATCCGGGCGCACGAGAACCTGATCCGCCTCCTGAGAGAGGCTGACTGTGATGCTGGCCACCGGATCATCTCCGGGAGATATGGTGCGCTCAGCAAAATTTTTGAAGCCCCAGGTAAAAAGCCGCTGGCTCTCGGAGTATTGGGGGCGGTCAGTTGTGCCGTCCTCTTTGGTGACGGTTTCCGCCCCCAGCACAACAGAAATGAGATAGCCGCCCTTGTCCTCCGCCGCAGAGACCAGACAGCCGCCCGCCTCCGGTGTCGTGCCGGTTTTGCCGCCAGTGCATTTGTTGTAGTAATAGCCGGTATAGTACCAGGTGGAGATCAGGGGATTTGTATTATAGTAGAGGCGGGGATCCTTGCGTCCGGTGGCAGCAGTTTCATATACTTTGGTGCTGACAATGGTTTGAAAGATCTCATGCCCCATGGCCTCGGCAAAGAAGAGGGCAATGTCGTACGCCGTGGTATAGTGGTCGTCATCGTGCAGGCCATGGGAGTTGGAGAAATGGGTGCCTTCGCAGTTTAGTTCTCCCGCCCGGCGGTTCATCAGTGCAACGAAAGCTTCCACATCCCCTGAGACCGCTTCAGCCAGGATATTGGCGGCTTCGTTGGCGGAGGGGAGCATCAGGCAATAGAGCAAATCCTCCACGGAAAGCGCTTCTCCGGGCTGGATGTCCGCAGTTGACCCATAGATGGAGAGGCCATTCCAGGCGGTGTCGGAACAAGTGACCATAGTATCGAGCGACAGGCTTCCCGCCTCAATGGCCTCGATGACCAAGAGGGCTGTCATGACCTTGGTGATGCTGGCGGGATAAGCCTGCTCGCGGCTGTTTTTGTCATAGAGTATTTCTCCGTGAGCGGCATCCACCAGGATGGCGTATTTGGCATTGATATCAATCGCCTCAATGGCACGGGCCGGAAACGGCGCAACGACCGAGAGGAGCATCAGAATCGTGACGAAAGCGGAGCGGAGACGATATTTTTTCATAGAAAACTCCTCTTAACTATGCTATACTATCCGCAGAGCGGATGGTATCGTGCGCATCCGCCCGCTGTGCGGGCAGGCAATGAAGTAATGTAAGGTCATGCCGCGAAAAGCGGTACATGGCCCTATGATATCATAGCCACAGCGTAAAGCCGGGGGGCGTTTTGTGCGAAGCATAAGGGCGGACCGCATGTTCAAGGGAATCTGCCGCAGGTGAAAGCGGGATAGGTTCATCGGTATTATAGCAAAAGCAAGGAACTTCTGCAACCATGGGGAGGTCGAAAAAATGCGAAATTGGTCTGCATGGGAAAAAATGTGCCTGGCCTTGCTGTGTGGTTTTTTCTTGTTTTCCGGCGGATACTTTTTTGGAAAAAACGCTGCGGCCCAGCCGGTGGTTATCACCACCCAGAAAGCGGCGGAAAATATGGTTGATTTGTCCGGGGACGTCCAAGAGGCGGGGGAGGAGACACCCCAATCCTTGGTGGAGGGCGAGACGATTAACATCAATACGGCGGTAGAAAAAGAGTTGCAGCGCCTGCCCGGCATTGGCGCGGGTCGTGCAGCGGCCATTGTTGCCTGGAGGGAAAAGCATGGGCCGTTTACCGCACCCGGGGATCTTTTACAGGTAGATGGAATTGGAGAGGGCATTTTGGCGGGTCTTATCGATTATGTGAAGACAGAAGATTAAGAGGTAAGGATATATGGCAAAAATTCTTGTGGTAGATGATGAACGGGTCCTGGTTAAGGGGATCAAATTTAACCTGGAGAGCGAAGGATACCAGGTGGATGTGGGCTACGATGGGGAAGAGGCGGTGGAGCTCGCCCGCGGCGGAAACTTTGACCTGATTATTCTGGATTTGATGATGCCAAAAATTGACGGCTTGCAGGCCTGTATGCGGATTCGGGAGTTTTCCAATGTTCCTGTGATGATGCTAACTGCCCGTGGGGAGGATACGGACAAGCTTCTGGGATTTGAATATGGCGCGGATGATTATATTACAAAACCCTTCAATATCCTGGAGCTAAAGGCGCGGGCGCGGGCACTGCTGCGCCGCACCGGCGCCGCGCAGAAAAAGCAGGGGGGCGAGCGTCTTGTGATTGGACATATTATGTTGGACACAGGAGAGCGGTCGGCTTGGAGAGAAACGACTCCGGTGGACTTAACGGCAAAGGAATTTGACCTGATGGAGCTGTTCCTGAGAAATCCCGGGCGTGTCTACAGCCGGGAAAACTTGCTGAACATTGTGTGGGGATATGAGTATATTGGAGATTACCGCACGGTGGATGTGCATATCCGCCGCATTCGGGAGAAACTGGAGCTGGATCCGGCCAATCCGGAATACATCCGTACAAAATGGGGAATTGGCTATTATCTCTATGCGCGCAAGGAAGGCGCCGGCGGGGAGGAGTAGGAACCTGTATTCACGGATGGAACTGCCGAAGCAGCGAGCCGCTTTTTTGCCGGACAACGCAGCGCCACGGGAAAAAGACCGCAAAGATATCGGCACTTTCATTGGATATTGGGATGAGCTGGGAACACAGGTGCGAAAAGAAAGGGGGCGGCGAAGTGAAGCAGGAGGAGGTTCGTCAGAGCCAGGATAAGGTACCCTTTTATGCATCGCTCCAAATGAAATACGCGATGAGCTATTTAGCGGTACTGGCCGTGGTGCTGGTGCTGATGAATACCTATCCCATCCTGGCCTCCCAGGATCTGCTCTTCCGGGCCAAACGGGACTCCCTGCGCAGCCAAACAACGGTGATGTCCGTTGCGCTGATGGAGCTGGAATCTCTCTCCGCCGACCAGGTGGAGCGGGTCATGTCCATGCTGGACAGCAGCGACCTGACCCGTGTGGTGGTGACAGATCCGGCGGGACTGATTCTGTATGACAGCGCGGTAAAAAAGACGGAGGAGGCTCTGGAGGCGCCTTCGGAAGAAGAGGCCCGGCCTGGATACCGGTACGCTCTGTTTCAGGAGATTGTACTGGCGCTGGCTGGCAACCAGGTGGCCTATTCCCGCTATGAGGGGGAGGCGTTTCGATCCAGTGCGGCGGCCCCGGTGGTATACCGCAGCATGACGATTGGCGCCGTCTACGTCTATGAGGTGGATGGGGCGCAGGGGGAGCTGCTGCTCGACTTACAAAAAAATCTTCGTGCCATCTCTGTCATCATTGCCCTGGTAGCGCTGGTCATGAGCGCCCTTTTCTCCAACATTCTGACCGGGCGCATCACCACCCTGCTCAGCGCGATCCGGATCGTGGGGGACGGAGAGTATGGCCACCGCCTGGAACCTGTGGGGCGGGACGAGCTGGCCTATCTGGCCAAGGAATTCAACCAGCTGACCGACCGGCTCCAGACAACAGAGGAGGTGCGCCGCTGCTTTGTCTCCGATGCCTCCCACGAGCTGAAAACGCCTTTGGCCTCCATCCGACTTTTGACTGACTCCATTCTGCAAAGCGGGGATATGGATCAGGAGACTGTGCGGGACTTCGTCTCAGACATTGGGGAGGAGGCAGGGCGGCTCACCCGCATTACAGAGCACCTGCTGACCCTGACACGGCTGGACAGCCAGCCTGTGCTGCAACAGAAAACCATATCGGTTTCCTGGGTGGTGCAGCGGGTGCTCAACAGTCTCGCGCCCCTGGCCGAGGCGGGGGGGATTGCGCTGGAGCGGCATCTGAAACCGGACTGCTATATCCGGTGTACAGAAGATGACCTTCATCAAGTATGCTACAACTTGGTGGAAAATGCCATTAAATACAACCGCCATGGCGGATGGGTGATGGTAAAGGTACATTCAGACCGGGAGCAGGTATACTTAGAGGTGGCGGACACAGGGGTCGGTATTCCAGAAGAGGATCGGCCTAAAATATTTAACCGCTTTTACCGGGTGGACAAGGCCCGCTCCCGGGCCGCGGGGGGGACTGGGCTGGGCCTTTCCATTGTGTCGGACACGGTGCGCCGTCATAGAGGCTGGGTCAGTGTAAAGCCCCGTCAGCCAAATGGGAGTGTGTTTACCATAGGATTCCCGCGGGTGGCAGAGGAGGAGGCGAAGGAATGAGGCAAAGGGCAATCGCGATGCTCACAGCGTTTCTTTTTCTGCTGCCAAGCTGTGGCAAACCATTGGGCGAGACGCAGGCAGGGGGCTATGTACTCTATTTCATTGCCGGTGAGGACGCGGTGCAGGGGGCGGCGGTTCGCGCGCAGCCGTTTGAGGGGGAAGGGGAGGCGGTCACCCCGGGGATGCTGCTGGATGCCCTGGTGTCAGGGCCAACGGCAGAGGATTTGAACTCTCCCTTCCCGGCGGGGCTAACCCTGAGCAGCTGGTATTGGGATGAGGAACGGCAAGGCACTGTGATTGTCAATTTTTCTGAGCAGTACAGCGGTCTGACAGGCATTTCATTGACCTTGGCCGACTATTGTGTGGTGCTCACACTCAGCCAGCTGGAAGGTGTGCAATGGGTGGAGATTATTGTGGGAGGCCGCTCCATCAGCTACCGCAATCATCATCAGCTCAGTGAAGAGGAAGTGATGTTCCCGGAAACACCCGCCGTGGGAGAGAATTCGGCGGAGAGTTGATCCTTCTATGAAAAAGGAAGCATATTTTTGATCCCCACTGACACGAACAGCGAGCAAGGGGGATCAAAGCAGACACAAATAACAATCGTGGATTCGGTATGTATAGCAGGCAATTGAGCAAACTGGAGGGCAAATGAGCGTGTAGAGATGGAGCAAAATCTTATCCATCTCTCAAATAATCCATGGAATTTTTCAGGCAAAGAGCTCCATACCCCCATATAGGGTTTGGATAACTGATTCCGGTATTCCTTTGCGCACCTTTTTTTAGAAACGCTTTTACACGCTGTCCGTATAAAAAAGAATCATTGCCTAAAATGATGCCCCATTGCATCATCAAGGCTGCTGAGCCGGTCACAAAGGGGGCCGCCATGCTTGTTCCCGTAAAAGAGTCATATCCCCCGCCCACCCGCGCAGATAGGATGCCAACCGCCGGAGCCACCAAATCCGGCTTTACATAAATATTTGCCCGGGTAAAACCGCGCCCCGAAAACTGGGCCATCGAATTAAGAGCACCATTGTAACCTCCAACAGATATTACATTGATGGCGGTAGAAGGTATGGTGAGTGTTATTTCAGGATCAGGTTCGGTAAAGGTGGTCCCGGCTCCAATTTCTTCCTCGGTAGGCAGCCATATGTCAAACCTGCCAACGATAATCTCAACCCCGTTTATTCTGAGGCGCCAAAGGCCCTGTGGTATGGCGGCTTCCTGTGCCGTGATTTGAAAGAATATTTCTTGATCTTCATTGTAATGGGTCGGCTGGCCGTAATAGATCCGTATAGATACGCCATCTAAACTTTGTTGGGTCAATTCCTGCGAAGGAGTGATCGTACCGGTTGTGCTTCCGCTTGGCAGAATCAGCTCTAATGTCATGATATCTGAAAAATGCTTCCACATGGTGAGATACAGTGAGGTAAGATGCTCCGCTATTACGAAATTTACGTCTACTGTCTGCATCCGGGTTATTTCTCCTGAGAAGTGGTGCCCGGCTGCGCCTTCATTTCCGGCAGCCACAACGATGACGGTTTTCCATCTTTCCGCGACCGCGTTGATATAAGTCTCAAAGAGGGAGCTTCCGTCATGGGAACCGTCATTGGTGCCGAAGCTTAAATTGATTGCAACGGGCATCGCCAGCTCTTCCGCCTTATCCAAGATGTATTTAAACGCCCGCATGATTTCTGTGGTTCTTGCAAAGGATTCAAATCCTCGATACCCCAGCTTGACGATCACTAAAGAGGCTTCGGGTGCGGCTCCTGTTTCCCGGCCTGCGCTCATTCTTCCGTTTCCTGCGGCAATCCCCGCTACCGCGGTGCCGTGTCCGATGACATCCTCTGACATGACAAGGTCAAGAGGCCGTGTGCTGTTTAACGCCATATTGATTTGCTGGTTGCTATATTCCGTTCCTTGCCTGAATCCGTCAGGGGGGTCCCCGTACAGCGTTTGATCCCAGATATATAAAATTTTGCTTGTGCCATCCTGATTTCGAAAGTCAAGATGGGTGTAATCAATCCCTGAATCAATTATGCCTATCAGCACACCCCTGCCTGTCAGGTTATATCCCTCGGAACTGTGCACGGCCGAGATACAGGACGTTCTTATGCTTTGATTCAACGTCAAGGTTAATGTTGTCGGCAGCTCAATATATTCAATTTCCTTATAGCGGTACAACAGAGGGATTTGATTGCCTAGTAATGTTATGATGGCAAAGCCCTCTCCCAGCGATTCCACTTCAACGCCGAGGTCGGCTTCAACCCTGGATAGGTCACCGCTGTATTTTACGATAACCTCCCGGCTGCTCGTATCGGGAGTATAACGGGATTCTGTTTTCAACGGCTGTTCTATCTCTCGGTCATCGCTGCTTGACAATTACGGCACCTCCCTGAACTATTTTCCTGAAACACATTGACGGAAGATGCGCAAACTATGGATCTTCCGCATAAAATACCGTAGTACATAAATCACCCCATAAGGAGGTTTTTTTATATGTCCTACGGTCGATTACAGATAGGAACCCTTTCTGCTGATATTAGCAGGCCGGCGAGTAATGCGATAGTGCGCATAATGCCCAGGGGGAGAGAGGATCAGATACTGGATGAACTGATAACCGACTCTTCCGGACAAACGCCGGTGATTGATCTGGAAGCGCCGCCACTGGAGTTTTCCATGGATGGAACGGATAAACCATATAGTGAATACGACATACAGGTTATTTTGGATGGCTATGAGCCCCAAATCATTGAAGGGGTACAGATTCTGCCCAACACAATTGCCTATCAGGATGTCCGCCTGCGGCCGGTTGCGGGGTTTTATTCACAGACAAGAATTATTTCGATCAGAGAGCATACCCTTTGGGGGGTATTCCCCCCAAAAATTTCGGAAGATGAAGTGAAAGCGCTCCCTCCGTCTACAGGATATGTTGTGTTGCCCGACCCGGTGGTTCCGGAATTTATTGTTGTACACGATGGCCCGCCCAGTAACGCTTCGGCCCCCAATTATTGGATCCCGTTTGCCGACTATATTAAAAACGTAGCATGCTGTGAAATATATTCGAACTGGCCGCAAGCAACCATCACGGCAAATGTTCTGGCAATCCTTTCTTTTACCCTGAACAGGGTCTATACCGAATGGTACAGGGGAAAAGGATATCCTTTTACGATCACCAGTTCAACAGCTTACGACCATGCGTTCAGTTACGGACGCAATATTTTCAGTGAAATATCATCGGTGGTGGACAACATATTTACCTCGTTTATCACCAGACCTGGAATCCGCCAGCCCCTGTTCACACAGTATTGCGATGGAAAAAATGTCACATGCCCAAACTGGATGACGCAATGGGGTTCCAAGGCGTTGGGTGACCAGGGGTATTCCGCGATTGACATACTGAAAAGCTTTTACGGCCAAGATATCTACCTCATGCAAGCCCGAAAAGTGGATGGAATACCGGTATCTTACCCCGGAACAGTGCTGCAAATGGGGTCAGTGGGCGAACATGTAAGGGTGATTCAGGAGCAGTTGAATGGGGTATCCAAGAATTATCCCGCCATTCCCAAAATCAGGGTCGATGGCACATTCGGGGAAGAAACCAGAATTGCCGTGGAGACATTTCAAGATATTTTCCGCCTCTCCTCGGACGGTATTGTAGGGTTTAATACCTGGTATCGCCTCTCGCACATTTATGTGGCTGTTACCAGAATGGCCGAACTGAATTAGGCATTGTCCGGCCTATCTCCCGGAAGAAGCCGTGTTTATAGCGGCCTCATAATACTCAATGTATGATACAGGTTAAGCCTTCCATATCCCCACTGTGCATTGGGATATTCTACGAAGATATCGCGGATACATCCCCGGATCAGATGAGCCTTGATGCGTTCTGTATTGAGTGCGGTTTCGTTGTCATCCACAATACCCCATTGAAGCATCAGGGCACAGGCGCCTGCGGTAATTGCCGCAGATGCGCTGGTTCCGCTCATTTGGCCATAGCCGGTAGGGAACACACCGCCAACGCCAACGCCCGGAGCAACCAAATCCGGAGCTATCATTGGCCGCCTTGTTGGACCCCAGGATGAGTTAAAATACAGGGAGTTGTTTCGGCTGTCGTATGCTCCACAGGTAATAACGCCTGTCGCGGAGGCGGGTACAACAATGGTATAGTAGGGAGTGGGGGTAAGAAACATGGTATTCGGGCCAGTAAACCCTGTGAGAGGCAGCCAGAGGTGATATTCTCCATCTAAAATAATCTCTCCGTGTACAGTGATTGTCCATATCCCCGGCGTAGGATGAAAAATTTTGATTCTGGTAAACTGGTTTCCGCTTGCTCTGAGAGGCAGATGATATTCCACTGCAACTACGGATCGTTCCAAGACCAGATTGGCTGTATACTTGGCCCTTGGCCGAACCGGAATTTTGGGGATGATTTCGCCGGTAGGCGAAGTGATCGATACGGCGATCCGGTCCGAAGCTCCGCTCCATAGCGACAGATAAATGTCCTCCGCCTGTTCTTCGGCGGACAGCTCAACATTCTGGGATTCCCCGTTGCTTAAAAGCCTGGAATTGGTATGGTGTCTGGCCTGGCTTTCATTTCCTGCTGCACATACAACGGCGACCCCATTGATACTGGAAATTCTTGTAAGATACTCTTCCAACGGGTCGTGCCCGCTGTGCCCTCCAAAATTAGAGCCGATTGCCAGACAAATAACCACCGGCCGCCCCAGCTCGTCAGCTTTGCTGAGAATATAACGAACTCCAAGCATGAGGTCGCTGGAAAGAAATGCGTTTTCCTGCCACTCCGGGACCAAAAATTGTTCATAATGAAACGGCTGCGCTCTTTTTAATTTTACCGCAATAATTTCCGCCTCCGGCGCGGCGCCTATATATTCCCCGCTTTCACGGCCGGCTGCAACAGAGGCCAGGAATGTCCCGTGCCCTACGGTATCCCGGTGAGGGACTGCCATCCAGGGAGTTTCTGTTCTTAAAGCGCTGTTGATTTGAGCTTGCGAATACTCTGTTCCAAAATAAAAGCCTTGGGGGGCATTTCCCCGGATGGTCTGATCCCATATGTACTTGATTTTACTGGTTCCATCCTCATATTGGAAGGCATCTATGGTATAATCAATGCCGGTATCGATAAAACCGATTAGCGTCCCCCGCCCTTGCAAGTCGAGGTAAGGGTTGCGTTGTACCTGCAAGATACCTGCGGCATCCAGATTTTGCTGATCCAAAATTCCCAATACAATCGGGAATATACTGAGTTCATCTGATCCAACTTCTTCCATAATACTGTCTGCCTCGCCGCGGTCCACATAATCGATAAAATACTCACCGTCTAAAGCTGTGCCTTCACGTATACTATGTGACTGCCTGAACGCTTTACTTCCCAAAGAACCATCCCTTAAAATCAAAGGGATGGTATCCGGCAATGCAATAAAATCTGCAAGGGGCATTTCGCCGGGTAATTGAGGTCCATTCATATACGTTTCCCCCTCTAAGCAAACGCTTAAATTGTTGCCCTTTCAATCTTTCATGCGGATCGGACCTTCCGCCGCTTATGCTATCATTATGCGTTACCGGCATATGTTATGTATCTTCTGTGTGTGCTCAACCATTATTTAGCGGTAAGCGCCTTTGGCAATTCGCTGCGGATAAAGCAACTGAATTCGGTGTGATGAACAATAACAGCCTCATAGTTCAAAAAATTGGACAAACCCCCTTGACAAAACGCGTATGACACATAAAATTTTATTATCCAGACAGGAGAGAGGGAATCAAACATGAATGAGTATCAGCTTAGCACAAACTGCCTGCATGCGGGCTACCACCCGGCCAACGGACAGCCAAGAAACATCCCCATTATACAGTCCACCACCTTTCGGTATGAGACCAGTCAAGATATGGGAGCGCTGTTTGATTTAGAGGCCAGCGGATATTTTTACACCCGGCTGCAAAATCCGACCAACGATCAGGTGGCGGCAAAAATCTGCGCGCTGGAGGGGGGGAGTGCCGCGATGCTGCTCTCCTCGGGGCAGGCGGCCTCCTTTTATTCCATCTTTAATATTGCGTCCTGCGGTGACCATGTGGTTTCTTCCGCCGCGATTTACGGCGGCACCTATAACCTCTTTGCCATAACCATGAAGCGCATGGGAATTGAATTTACCTTTGTAGATCCGGATTGCAGCGATGAGGAACTGGAGGCGGCGTTCCGCTCCAATACCAAGGCGGTGTTTGGAGAGACCATTGCAAACCCCGCGCTGACGGTGCTGGATATTGAGCGCTTTGCGGCGGCGGCACACCGGCACGGAGTGCCCCTGATCATGGATAACACCTTTGCCACCCCGGTCCACTGCCGCCCCTTTGAGTGGGGAGCAGATATTGTGATCCACTCCACTACAAAATACATGGATGGGCACGCCATGACCGTGGGCGGAGCGATTGTAGACTCCGGCAAGTTTGATTGGACCCGGTACCCAGACCGCTTCCCGGGGCTCTGTACACCAGATGAGAGCTATCACGGCGTGACATACACAGAGCGGTTTGGTCTGGGCGGAGCCTATGTCACAAAGGCCACCGTGCAACTGATGCGGGATCTGGGCTCCATCCCCTCCCCGCACAACTGCTTCCTGCTGAATATGGGGCTGGAGACCTTGCCCCTTCGCATGAAAAAGCACTGTGAAAATGCTCAGGCGGTGGCGGAATACCTCCAGGGGCATAAGAAAATTGCCTGGGTGCGGTACCCCGGATTACCGGGGAACCGGTATTATGACCGGGCACAGAAATATCTGCCCGATGGGACCTGTGGTGTGGTGGTCTTTGGAATCAAGGGCGGCCGCGCGGCCGCTGAGACATTCATGGCCGGGTTGAAGCTGGCGTCCATTGCCACCCATGTGGCTGATGCTAAGACCTGCGTTTTACACCCGGCTTCTTCCACGCACCGCCAGATGAATGAAGAGGAGTTGCTGGCCGCTGGAATCTCGGCGGATCTGGTGCGCTTTTCTGTGGGCATTGAGGACGCCGCAGATATTTTGGCCGATTTGGAGCAGGCGCTGGCTCAGGTCTGAGCGAATGTGCGGGGGCCTGGATTTTGCCGTTGACAAATCAGAAAGCGGACAGTATAATAATCTAGCGGTTTAAAACCGTTAGATGTGCGGCTGTGCTGGAATTGGTAGACTGGCAAGCTTGAGGTGCTTGTGTCCTATGGGCGTACGGGTTCGACTCCCGTCAGCCGCACCAAATGAAATGGTGGATTTAGATATAAGGCCCAAAAAGCCAGCATCTATGCCACCTGAAGGACTTTTTGAGAGCGATCTCAGAAAGTCCTTTTTCATGGATATAATTCTGCTAAAAGCACCGATTTCCGGCTTAAACCTACACTACCAAAATATAGACCAGAGGCGGCGGAACACTCCCAAAGGAAATGTTCCGCCGCCTTTTTTCGTTTCAAACCTTATTCAAATGAACGGAGGACGAAAACCATGTCAAGATATTTCATGAGAGGAACCCCTCTCGCCGGTCTGGAGAAAACGATGATGCTCCCGCCGCACTTCCGTCCCAGGGGCGGTGGGGTATCGGTCAGGCGCTATCAATACACCGCCACAGACTGCGACTGCAGGTACTGCTTAAAAGCAGAAAAAGAAAAAGGCCCTGCGGGGAACCCACCGGTTGCGTCTGTTTTGAGGAACGCCTCGCGGCCGGCTGCTGGACGCACGGCGAGCTGGCCGAATACCTGATCAAAGAGATCGCTGTGAAAAGACTGACCGACCGCGCCCGGCGCCTGCTTCCGCCGCAGACCCCCACCCCGTTCAAAAACCAGGCGCACCGCCAAAGAATGACCTCCATTGCCGCCGCGATGAAAAGGGAACCCTCTCCCTACACCGCGGCGGCTTTTCTTTTGTCCGCCGACCCGACCCTGTGGAAGAAATCCCGGCAAGCCATCCGGGGCGGCGTCGTGGATTTCGGAAAGATCGACGTCCGCGGCGTCGGACCGGACGGATACGCGCTGCTCCAGACCGCCAAAGACCTGTACCACGGCGGCTGCCGCGTCACGGCGGACGAGCTGTGCGACCCGCATATCATCGGCGACATGCTGTTCCGGCTGATTATCAGCTCCTTTGTCATCAGGCGGTACGGGCTCCCCGTGGAGATTTTCAGTAGCTATTAAAAAAGCGATGTGGTATTGTGTCTCGTTGAAGAAAGCACAAAGAATTGCCGGGCAAATAATGTGTCGGAAAACAAGCAATCAACCAAATATATAGCAGGAGGTAAACGAACTGATGACAAAGGAAGAAGCACTCGCCCTATACGATACCGGCTGGTGGAAGGACGTCACGCCGGAAAAAATTGTGGAATTTCAACTTTATGAGGAACGTCTGTGTATGCCCTTTGACAAATTTCAAGCGGCAATGGAAAAAGTGCTGGACCGCCCTGTTTTTACCCATGAGTTTGCGGAGCTTGATAAGCTATGCGCCGACTACGAGAGAGTCAAAAAGGGAGAGCCGACGCAAGGCCCCGATTTCAGTATATTGGAGGGGAAGCCTGTTATTGTGGTTGGACTCGATGATACGCAGCCGTCAGAGGGACAGGATCAAGGACCCAAAAGGAGGATCGCAAATGATGTATGACCCTGAAAGAATTGAACAGCTGAAGGAACAATACCCTCCCGGCACCCGGATTGAGTTAATCAATATGAGTGATCCCTACAGCCAGGTGCCTCCCGGCACAACAGGTACCGTGAGCAGGGTGGACGATGGTGGCACCTTGCACATGAAATGGGACAACGGCCGCACACTTGGAGTCATTCCCGGCGAGGATCAGTTCAAGGTGCTGCCCCAACCCGAACAGGAGCCGGCCGAAGAACCCGGCATGACGATGGGAGGTCAAAGCCTGTGAGCGAATTTACAGTAGAAATTTCCCGATCCGGCGAGTTCGGCGCCCTCACCTCCGCCACGCTGGAGCTGCCGGCAACCCAGGCGGAGTATCACGATGCGATGGAAAAAGCCAGGACTACCGATTACAAGGCCACATACACCACCGAGCTTTTGGACTGTAAAAGAGGTTGGCTGCGCCCTCACATCCCCGAAAATATCAATCTTCTCGAACTCAATCTGCTGGCAATCAGGATGGACAAATACATCAAGGATGAGATGGACGTCTTTGAAGCGACGGTAAACATCGAGACAAAACGGAACGGCGGCGAACCCATCCCGATCCCCCGGCTGATCAACCTGACCTTCAGCACGGAAAATTGCCATGTGGCTGGTGGTATTAAAAACGATACAGGGCTTGGCAAATTCCTCTATGAAAACGACTTCCTTTCGGATGAGGACGCCGGCGCGGTTGAGGCGCGGAGCGAAGCCGGACGGCCCGTGAGCGACCTGTTTGCATCATTTGGCAAGGAACACAGGGATAATGAGAGCGGCGTATTCACCGATGCCGGCCGCTATGTAGAATTTGACGGCAGCGTCAACGAGGTCTACATCCCCGGCGACATGGCGTACTTCGAGAGCACCGGCGCACCGGTAGTGCTGGAAATCAGCAAGGGCTTTCCGGCTGAAAGGCGGCGACGAGAGGATTGACCTCTCCAGACTGATCAACCCATACGCCCTGGGCCAACAGGTAATGGCGCTTGAGAACGCTGAATGGACGTCATACGGCGTTCTCAAGCGCAAGGACGGCGGCCCCATTCAGGCGCAGGAGCAGAGCGCCGGTCCCGGAATAAAAATGGAGGGACCATGATGAGGGATTTTGACGACCTGATTGCCGCCTGCAGGGACAGGGTCCGGCCCGCGCCCCATGAATACCCCATCCATGACTACCCGTGGGGAATCCGGGAGGTGGGCAGTGTGGACGAGCTGGTCGAAATGTTCCAATTCGGCAATTATGCCGTCCGCACCGGGTTCGTGCTGGACGACCTCGCCTTGATCGAGCAGGTCAGCGGCGGCAACGAATGGCTGGCTTTGAAACGGGATAACGGCGAGTGGAAATCCTTCGACTCCATATCCTTTTACCACATGATAAAGCAAAGCGGCGCGGACGCCTGCGGGGAATACATCGAACACCTGCGGGAAACGCCCTGGCACGATCTGAAATACCCCTCCGAACCGGAGGGACCTGTCATGCAAATGTAGTCTATATTTAACACAACAAAGGCCGTCTGTTTGCGGATGCAAACGCAATAAATTGCGTTTGCATCCCGATCAGGCGGCCTTATTTTTTTGTGCCCAAAACCAGAAAGACACTGCCGGAAGGAGTGAAAGCATGAACTTTTTTGAGAATGAACTACAGAAGATAGTGCGCCTCGGCGTCCCCTTTACAGACCCCAAATACGTTGGTGGTGCCTGTTACGGGCGGCTGGATGATGACCTGAGAATCAAGCTCCAGTTTACCACCAGCAACACATACCAGCATTATGAGGGAATCAAGGCAACCGTTATCAACCGGAACGACGGTCCGGTGGACAGCGCGGTGTTCCTTTTCGAGGATGTGCTGGGGAGAAAACGCGTCGACAACCCAAATTTCAGGGATGGGGTCATCCCATACGTCTGGCAGAACGACGAAAAGACGCGGTGGTACGCCTACCAGCCCACCCCGCAGGACTACAAGCAGCTCTGCGAAGCGGTGAGCGATTACTGCGAGGTGTTCCAAACTCAGGAGCAAGGCCAGGGAATGCAAATGAGCCGGCAGCTTTGAGGACGGAGGAAACGGTATGAATACAGAAGCTCTCCTCCGCTACCTGAAACAAAGATGCACCGGGCGGCAAAACGCCATAAAAAGCCCCGCGTTGGAGGCACTGTTCCGTGTCCGCGGCGCGTCGCTCCGCAAGGCGGTCAACGCGCTGCGCTGCGAGGGCCACCCCATCTGCAGCGATGAATACGGCTACTACTACGCCGCGACCGAAGCGGAGCTGACTGCCACCATCCGGCAGCTCGGAAGCCGGATCAGCAGAATCGCGGGGGCAAAAAACGGCCTTGTCCGGGCGGCGGATCAGTATGCCAGCGACCAGCTTCGGCTGCCTTTGGAAGAATAAAATACTCATAACAAAAAGGAGATTAATATGCGTAGAATTGCTGCGTTTTTAACATTCGTTATACTGATAACCTCACTGTTTGGTTGTGCGTCCAACAACATGAAAACCGCTGACCTGATGGAATTGGAAGAAAGCAGAGATATAGTGATCAGCGTGTCGTGGGATACGGAAGAACCCGACATTGAGATCGTATCACCGGATAAAACCGTTTATGATCCGCAAAAGGTGGATGAAGAATTAGTCATTCGCACAGACGGCACGCTCTTCATGCTGATCCGGAATCCGGCGCCTGGAAAGTGGAAAGCCCGCTGCGACAAAAAGAGCAATGAGCATGTAAATGTTTCCGTCGACTGGTACATCAACGAATAACGCATCATTGCAGCCAGCAGGCTTAGGAGGTGATATTATTAACAGCTTTATGTCCTGGATCGGCGGAAAGATGAATCTGCGGGAGATCATCGTCAGCATGTTCCCGCCCCGCTTCGAGCGGTACATCGAGGTGTTCGGCGGCGGCGGGTGGGTGCTGTTCCACAAACAGCCCGGCCCGTTTGAGGTATATAACGATTTCAACGGCTTGCTGACCAACCTGTTCCGGTGCGTGCGGGACAATCCGCGGGAACTGATCGAAAACCTCCGGTTCGTCCTTAACTCCCGCGAGGACTTTGAGATAACCCGCGCCACCCTCGCGCGCGCCAGTCCCATGAGCGATGTGCGGCGGGCGGCCTACTTCTACCAGCTCATCCGCTATTCCTACGCCAGCGGCCTGACCAGCTACGCCTGCCAACCGCACGATATGTGGGCGAATTTCCCGCTGATCGAGCAGTCTCACCGCAGGCTCGGCAAAGTGATCATCGAGAATAAGGATTTTGAAAAGCTCATCCGGCAGTACGACCGCCCGGTGAGCTTTTTCTATGTAGACCCGCCCTACTACGAAACCGAGGGCTACTATCACAATGTCGGCGAGGACGGCTTCACGAAGGAGGATCATATCCGGCTGCGCAACACGCTGTTTAGCATCGAGGGGATGTTCCTGCTCAGTTACAATGATCATCCCTTTGTATGGGAGATGTACGACGCGCCCGGCATTTGGATTGTTCCCGTCAGCCGGATCAACAACATCAAGCAGCGGTACGACGGCGGCTGCCAGTTTAACGAGCTTCTCATTTCCAACTACAACCCGTTTGAGCGGCAGCGGTTAATGCCGGAGCAGTTGAATCTATTTGAAACAGGAGGGATTGTGCCGTGAACATGGATAAAAACACATTCTGGCGGGTTATAGACGAGATAAACAGCAAGGTTCCGGCAACAGACCAGGACGGGATCATTCAGGCGACAACGGAAAAGCTGTGCTTTGAATACAGCCAGCAGGAAATCGCCGTGTGGTCCAATTATCAGCAATACTACAGGGACCTTGCCGACACCAGCGGCCTGTTTGCGGCCTCCCGCTGCCTCAACGACTGTATGTCGGACGACGGCTTCAACGATTTCCGCATGTGGCTGATCTCCCAGGGCAAGGAGGTGTACCTGGCGGCGCTCAAAGAGCCGGACTCGCTGGCAAGGCTGGATATCCCGGCTGACACAACGAGGTTTGAGCCGTATGGCTATGTCGCATACGACGCCTATGACGCATGGGATATGCACGGGGACGTGTACGAGGAAAAGGACCGCAACCCGCTCACCGAAGCGCAGAAAGCGGATGTCCGGGCGGAGATCGAATACTACCCGCACCAGGTAACAATGGAGAACGCGGAGTCACATCTGCCTAATCTTCGTGCCAAATATCTAAGACCGGACCAAAGTATTTTGTTGATCGATTACCAGCCGCGCTTCTCTCCTCCGCCTGATTCGCAAATACCCATGACTGAACTGGAAAAACTGAAAAACGCCGCCCTGCTGATCGAGGATATGACCGGATGCCGGTTTAAGCACTGTACGGGCGGCGCTTTTATCTATCCCGACACGGATGTGTATCTCGCCATCAATATGCGGCGGGAAGCGGACTACGGTACCAGGACGTACCACATATCCTTCGACGCCAACCTGCAGACGATGGGCAAGCCGATGGACGCTGTCGGAATGGCACGGCTCCAGCAGGAGGTTGGGGTGGCTCACGCTCTGCTCTCCGCGCTGGAGATAGAGGAATACACCCTGACGCCGGAGGAATGGCAGGAGTTTAACGATTTTGTCCATGAACTGGAGGAACAGCGCGCGGAACAGGAAGCGTCGGACGGCCCCGTCATGGGACAATCACAATGAAAAGATAACGGAGGAAAATATGCGGGAAAATATCAAATGGTTTATGCGCCTGACCATTCAGAATACGGAAACCGGAAAATCCGGCTTTGCGATGTACCCCTGCGAGAAGTACGATATGCTGGAAAGCCTGGACGACTGTGGCATTCCCTATGGTTCCGGTAAATACGCACACTTGGCGGTCAGCGCGAATGGTGTTGAGGCAGACAGCCTTCAAATTGCATTGGCTGGGGTCATTGAGCATCGGCAGCACCCGCCGTCTGTCCATGAGCTGAACTTTTTGGGAACACAAATACAGGACATGACAGCAGATGAACGCCATCGGTTGGAGCAGGAAATTGCCGGACGTCCCGGCGCCACAATCGTGGAGGCGATAAACGCGGCGTATGATGTACTCTCAAAAAGTATGGTTTACGACGGCGTTTCCATGTGCGAGCGTGCCGTGCTGTTCGCGGACGATGAGCCATATATCCGGGTGCAGATGGTTCCCGATGATGATCAAATATACGAAAGCGAGGAAGATGGTATATGGGTAAATTGCCCTGCCACGGATGATGATTTAAAAGCGGTAGCCGAAAAAATGGGTGTAAACTCCTATCGGGATTTGACGGTTAATGATGCATACGGAATCTTGGGGAGCATTATTGAGTACGACATGTTCCAAGCGCCTGATCTCTTTTTCGATGAGTTTAACAGCTTGGCACTGTCGATGAAAAACAACAGTATCCACCAACAGTTGGCAAAATATAAAGCGGTGCTGTCGTTGGAATCCTGCTATGATATCAAGGAGGCAATCGAACTGGCAGGAAATCTGGACAGTTACGAGTTTTATCCGGGAGAGTCCCTCTCGGCTGTCGGTAGCCGTTTCCAACCCCAAAATCTTTATGAGCAGACGGAGGACGATCTGGCGGAGGATTTGGGCTTTGAGGAAACCAACTATGGAACAGTACGAAAAGCAGAAGGAACTGAGCAAACGCATAGCGGTCTAACCCCGTGCTGAAAAAGAAGTAGTAATCTGACATTATGGCAGGCAGCCGCCCCCAATTAAGGGCGGCTTTTGTATACCGAAAAACAGGAGGAAAACGCCATGAACAAAGTATATTTGAGTGCCACCGTAAACGAGGACGGCTCCCTAACCATTCCGGCCTTCGCCGTCCGGGGCCTCGGCTACAAGCCGGAGGAAGAAATCAACCTGACCCTCCCGGTCAAGCATTGCCTGTGCGACTGCGAGGAAAACGAGCTGTTCCTCTCCCGCTGCTGCGGGGAATCCGAATGCGGCGGCTACCGGAGCGACGGCGACGAGCTGAACATCCCCGCCCGGCTGCTGTGCGAGGCGGCGATCCCCACGGGGAGCAATATCTCGGTGCTGGCGGCGAAAGGCGCGCTGCTGGTCATCGCCGCCGAGGATGAGCTGGAGGATCTGCCGCTGGAACTGTCCTGTTTCCTGGGTGAGCTGGGCATCTCCCCGCTCTCTATGTTCCAGATGCCCGGCATCTTCCAGTGCTGGAGGAAAGAGCATGAGTGAGGAAAGGGCGCTGTACGGCGCGGACGACTGCTCCGAAACAGGCTATCACATGCCCCTTGCCAACAAGGTCATTGTGGTCAGGAAAGGCGTCCTGCCGGTCGAACACCCCTGCCAGCTCTTCTACTGCACAGGCGGCTTCGGCGCAAATCCAAACCCCAACGGGCGCTCGGTGTTCGCCGTGTCCCTCTCCACGGGGGAGCACTGCCGCTGGTTCCGCGGCGATGTGATCGGCACGCTGAAACCGGAGCTTCTGCCCGACAGCGCCAGGCTGTACCTCTCCCAAATCCGGCCGGACGGCGCCTCCGCTCCCGCCGAAGCCGGGTTCAGCGGTTACTGCTTTCTGGAGGACGGCAAATACAGCGCCGGGGTGCCGCTGAAGGGCGCAAAGGAGGCTGTGGAGTTCGCGCAAACCCAGGCGCCCTATCAGCACCGCATACTGGTCTGCGACCGGGAGGACAACGCCGTGCTGGAGATGGTAAACGGCGAATTGGCCTATCCCACGCGGGAGGAAATGGAAGAGTTCCGGCAGAGCGGCTGGGAGCCGGAGCAGACAGGGGGAATGACCATGACGTAAAGGAGGCGCGTGATGAAAGCAATTGAGATCAAGAACGGCTGTGTGTTTTATTACGGAAACCCTGCCGGCTATGTGGAGCAGGAAACCGCCGTCCTGGACAACCTGTTCCACGGTGGGGAGCTGGAAAGCTGGATCGCCAAACGGAACCTCACCCCCCGGTGGACGGACGGAGTATACGACCGGCTGGCAAACGGCGCCCCCGCACGGGCGGGGGAAACCGCCGCCCCGCTGAAGTCCTGCCGGATCTGGCAGCTCAAGCCCGATGTGGACGTGATGATGAAATTTGTCAGCTACGATGAGATGGTCAAGGGTTTCGGAGAGCCCGGCCCGGCGAATTACAATCTTGTGTACGACGGGCAGATCGAAACCAACGATCTGGAGGCAATCTGGACGAAGTTCAATACCCGGCACCCTCCCGGTTACACCGGCCACTCCCTGTCCATGTCCGATGTGATCGAGCTGTACGACCACACCGGCAGCGAGTTCCACTATGTCGACCGCTTCGGTTTCCAGCAGATTGACTTTGAAGGCCCGGCGCCGGAGCAGGCACCCGGCATGACCATGAGCATGTGACCCAGGCGGCGGACGCCGCTATTTTTTATGAAAGCACAGAAAAGAAAGGAGGCATCCCCATGCCGAAAACAGCAACACAGGCCGCGGCTCCGAAGAATCAAGGGACCCCGGCGGCTCCCGCGCCTCCCATGCGGTACGACGTTAAAATCCATTCCCTGCGGCTGGACGGGACCACCAAAGGCACGGCGTCGGTCAACTTAAACGGCCAGTTCGCCGTCCGCGGGATCAGCGTCATGGAGGGGAAAAACGGGCTGTTCGTGTCCATGCCGAGCCGCATGGCAGGCAACGGCGAATATCACGACATCTGCTTTCCCTGCACCACGGAGGCCCGCGCCGAGTTTGACAAAGCCGTCCTGAATGCCTATGAACAGGCGCGTGTCCACGGAACCAGCGGGCAAACCCAGGAGGCCGCCGAGCCGCTCCCCCTGCAATACGACGTCCGGGTCAACTCCCTGCACCCCGGCGACGGCGCCCTGAAGGGGACCGCGTCGGTCAGCCTGAACGACCAATTCGCCATCCGCAGGGTCAGCATTATGGAGAGCAGCAAGGGGCTGTTTGTGTCCATGCCCGGCTTCAAGGGCCGGAACGGGGAGTTCAAGGATCACTGTTTCCCCTGCACCAAAGAATCCCGCGCCGAGTTTGACAAGGCTGTTCTGGACGCCTACCGGCAGACGCTCTCGCAGAGCCAGGAATCAGGACAGAACCTGTCCGGCGGACAGCAGATGGAGGCCCCCGACCCTTTTGCGGGGCAGGCGCCGAACAGCGCGCCTGAGATGCGGATGTAACCCAATAAAATACATTAGGAGGAATGAATCTATGAGAAAGCTCTTTACCCGTTTCAAGGAAACCATGCGGAAACACACGGCCGTCAAAATCCTGACGGCTGTGGCGGTCGGCGTCCTCGCCATTCTTGGAATCATGCGCGGCCGAACCGTCATGGCCCGCCGTGTTCTGGCGAACAACTCCGGGGAAGGCTACATTGACACGGCTATAAAGATTCTCCTGGCTGTTGTCTTGGGCGCCTTGTTGCTGGCGGGGCTGTACGCTCTGTTCGGAGATACCGTCCTGCCCACGCTGGTTCGCCGCATCCAGGAAATGTTTAACTATGCCGGCTGATCCTGGCATCATCCCTCTATGTAAATCAAAGGAGATGCTGTCTATGAATTCAAAGCAAATTTGGAACCAAGTCAACGAACAGCGGGAGCTAATCCGCTCGATATACCGCGCGCTCTGCGAGGGCGGCGACATCAATGCCGGGATGAACGAACTCAAGCAGCGCATCCCCTGCCTGTATGGTGTCGACGCCGACCAGCGCGCTTTGGTATTTCAATCCTCCGATGATGGGATGGTCGCTGTGTTGGTCAAGGAACAGGGCGATACATTCGCGCTGGCACTTGCCGCAAATATTGATCTTGAAGGCCCTGGGGATTTCGGTATGGGAATGCAAAGGATGTAGGGCTTCGGCCAGTATCGCAGTTTTACCCCTCTGCGTTTCGCTCGGATATGCCCGTCAGCCGGGCTCCCGGACGTGGGATAAACGTCCGGAAGCCTGGTATATCAAAAACAGGAGGTAAACATTATGCCAAGAGGAAGGCCGAGAAACAACCCCGCGCCGGAAGTCACCCCGGAGGAACAGAACCTGCGGGAGCAGACTCCCCCCGTGGAGCCGCGGCAGGAAACGCCCGGCGCGGAGCAAACCGGTACTGGAGAAACCCCTACTCAGGAGGAACAGGCCCTGCGTGAGCAGACTTCCCCCGCAGAGCCGGAGCTGGAAGGCCCCGGCGCGGAGCAAACCGCCTCTACTGTGGAACAGGCCGTCACGGACGAGCCCCGTCAGCAGGAATCGCCCGAAACCCTGCTCGGATACATGGCGGAAAATTTCCGCGAGGATATTCGCTCGTTTATGCAGAACTTCGGGATCAACGGACACCCGCCTGAATCGGTGTTTGACGCCATCAAGGGAATCGCGGATCAAATCCACGGAGAACAGTCCGCCGCGGAAACCCACGCCGGCCAGCAGGAGCAGGTCCCGGCGCCTGATCAGCAGCAGGCGGAAACCCCCGCGGAGGCTCCCATTCCGCTGAATGTGCGGATCAACTCGCTGGAGATGGACGGCGACACCCGCGCCTTTGCCACCGCCGAGTACGGCGACCTGACCATCCGCAGGATCAGGGTCAAACAGGACGACTACGGCGCGCTGTCGGTTGCCATGCCCAAGTTCCGGCAGGCCACCGGCTGGTCGGAAACCTGCCGTTTCAACACCGTGGACGCCAGAAACAGGCTGACCGGTGCGGTTCTGGACGCCTACGGGCAGATGCAGGCGCAGATACAGGGGCAAGGGCAGGAGCAGGTCGACGGACCGGAGGAAGGCCCCGGCTTTGAGGAACACGAACAGGGCGGCCCGGTTATGGGCATGTCCCAATGGTGAGGACGCTGCTCCCGCCGATCCGCCCCATGCCGCTGCCAATCGTGACGATATTGCCGCCGCTTGTGATGCAGGCGGTCTTTTTTATCGCGCTGCTGGCGGCGGCTTCGGTGTTCGACATCCGCAAAAGGATCATACCGGACAGTATCTGCGCGCTGACCGCGCTGGCGGGGCTGATTTGCTTCAGCCCCGCCCGTCTGTTCGGGATACTGGCGGCCCTGCCGCTGCTGATCGCCGCCCTGTGTAAACAGGGCGGCATCGGTGGCGGGGATATCAAGCTGACGGCGGCCTCCGGTATCGTCCTGGGCTTTGAGGGTGGTATCGCCGGACTCGCCATCGGACTCGCCGCCATGCTCCTCTTTTACGCGGGAGGCCAAATAGCCCGGTGGCTTCGGAAGGGTGAAAGGAAAAGCGGGCGGGCTTCGCTGCCGCTGGCCCCCTTTCTCTCCATCGGTTTCCTCATCGTTTACTTTATCAATATTACGGTTTATTAACCTGAAAAAAGGGAGGTTTCAAATACATGAGCCTTTTTAAGAACAGGACGGTGATCGGCGTCCTGTGCATCCTGCTCTCTCTGGCGATCTGCTTCGGCGTCGCGCCGCTGTTTAATAAAAGCGTCAGCCAGAAAACGGAGATCGTCCGGGTCAAAAAGGAAATCCGGGCCGGCGACATGATCACGGCCGACATGGTGCAGACGGTGGAGGTGGGCGGGTACAACCTGCCGGACGGAGTCATCCGGCAGCTCGACACCGTCCTCGGCAAATACGCCGCCGCCGACCTTGCCGTGGGGGATTACATCCTCGCGCCCAAGCTCTCCGACACCCCCGCCGCCGAAAACGCCTACCTGTACAGCCTGGACGGAACCCGGCAGGCCATATCGGTGACGATCAAATCCTTTGCCAACGGACTCTCCGGCAAGCTGCAGAGCGGGGATATCGTCAAGGTGATCGCCGCCGATTACAAAAAGCAGGGCGTGACGGTCATCCCCCCGGAACTACAGTATGTGGAGGTGATCAGCGTGACCGCCAGCTCCGGCTACGACGCCAATACCGGGGAAAGGAAGAATGAGGATGACGAGCGCGAGCTGCCCTCCACTGTCACCCTGCTGGTAACGATAGAGCAAAGCAAGGTGCTGGCCGAGCTGGAGGCGGACGGCAAGCTCCACCTTTCCCTTGTCTACCGCGGCCAGCCTGAAAACGCCGCTCTATTCATCGAGGCGCAGGACGCGGTCATCGCGGAGTTGTACCCACCGGAGGAAGAAACGGAGGATGAGGGCGCCGGCGAACAGGCTGACGGCGGCGCGAACGAGCCGGAATCCTCCGCGGCCCCCGCGGAAGGCGGGGACGAATGATGCTGAACTTCAAGAAGGGCGGCATATTTTCGAGGGGCGGCGGAGAAAGCGCGGAACCGGAGGCGTCAAACGAGGGCGGCGTGCTGGCTGTTTGGGGCAGCCCCGGCAGCGGCAAGACCACCGTGGCGGTGAAGATTGCCAAGCATCTGGCGGCGGGGCGCAACAATGTGGTCCTTCTTTTGTGCGACATGACCGCCCCCATGCTGCCCTGCATCTGCCCGACCTCGGAGCTGGAATGCGAACGGTCGCTGGGGAGCGTCCTCGCCGCCGCCCATGTGAGCGAAAACCTCGTCAAGCACAACTGCGTCACCCACAAGCGGCTGTCCTACCTGACCATGCTGGGGATGCTGAAGGGCGAGAACGAGTACACCTACCCGCCATACTGCGAAACCCAGGCGCGGGAGCTGATCGAATGCCTGCGGGAGCTGGCGCCCTATGTGGTGATCGACTGCGGCTCCTACATCGCAAACGATATCCTCTCGGCGGTTGCCCTGATGGAAGCCGACTCGGTCCTGCGCCTGGCGAACTGCGACCTTAAATCGGTCAGCTATCTCTCCAGCCAGCTCCCCCTGCTGCGCGACAACAAATGGGACGCCGACAAGCAGTACAAGACCGCCTCCAACCTGCGGCCCAATCAAGCCGGGGAGCATATCGGGCAGGTGCTGGGCAGTGTGGCGTTTAAGCTCCCACACTCGCCGGAGCTGGAGAGCCAGTATCTGGCCGGAAACCTCCTCGCCGACCTCTCCATGAAGGACAGCCGCCCCTTCCGGAAAGAAATTGAGAAGATATGCCGGGAGGTGTTTGGATGCTGAGTCATATCACTCCTTTGTCCTTATCCCCCTCGGAGAGCAGGGGGGCATGCGGGGGGACTGGTCCCACCCGCGAGGCGCACCACGATGAAGCGAAGCGGAATCGTCCGCAATTTCCGCAGAAATTGCGTGCGCCTGGGGAGGTGTTTGGGTGTTAGGCCAGAAACGGGGCGCATCCCTGTTCACGCCGGAGGAACCGGCTGTACCACAGGAGCCGGTCATGGTACCGGAACCCAATATAAGAGAAGAAGAACAGCCCGTCTCTCCGCTGGAGCAAAGTATCCGTCCGGAAGCGCCTCCCACGCCACCCGCGCCTCCCACTATACCTCCCGCGCCAGAGGACGAGGACGACGATCCGCCCCGCAGGACGCTGTCCGGCCAGGGCGCCGCCGCGCAGCGGGCGCACTCCCTGTTCTTTACGCCGGAGAACGACGGCCGGGATTTTGGCTCGGTGCTGGCCGATGTGCAGGAATATGTCTCGTCGAAATATTCCACTCTGATCACGGACGGCGGCGACGGGGACGCCAAAGAGCAAATCAAGCGGTATATCGGCAAGTATGTGCAGGACCACCGCATCGCCGTCCGGGGATTGTCCGGTGAGAAGCTGGTGGACGCCCTCTACACCGAGATGGCGGAGTTCGGCTTTTTGACCAAGTACATCTTCGGAACCGGCATCGAGGAAATCAACGTCAACTCCTGGCGGGATGTGGAGGTTTTGTACTCCACCGGAAAGCTCGTCAAGCTGGAGGAACGGTTCGACAGCCCCGACCACGCCGTCAATGTGATCCGCAGAATGCTGCACGTTTCGGGCATGGTGCTGGACAACGCCAGCCCCGCCGTGCTGGGGCATCTCTCCAAAAACATCCGCATCGCCGTGCTGAAAACCCCGCTGGTGGACGAGGATGTGGGGATAACCGCCTCTATTCGTATCGTCAACCCGCAGAGCATGACCAAAGAGGACTTTGTGCGCGGCGGCACGGCCACGGAGGAAATGATGAATTTCCTCTCCGAGTGTTTGAGATACGGCATCAGCATCTGCGTCGCCGGCGCCACCGGCTCCGGCAAGACCACTGTGGCCGGCTGGCTGCTGACCACCATCCCCCACAACAAACGCATCTTCACGATTGAAAACGGCTCCAGAGAGCTTGACCTGGTGCGGGAGAAGGACGGCCGGGTGTGCAACAGCGTCATCCACACCATCACCCGCGAGTCGGATAACGAGAAGCAGAACATCGATCAGGACACGCTCCTCGACATGGCTCTGCGATTCCACCCCGATGTGATCTGTGTGGGCGAGATGAGAAGCGCCGAGGCGTACACCGCCCAGGAAGCGGCCAGAACCGGACACGCGGTACTGTCCACCGTCCACTCCAACTCCTGCGAGGCCACCTGGCGGCGCATCGTCACGCTGTGCAAGCGCAAATACGACATGGCGGACGATACCCTGATGGATCTGGTGAGCGAGGCGTTTCCCATCGTGGTATTCGCCAAGCAATTGGAGAACAAGGAGCGCAAGCTGATGGAGATCATGGAGTGCGAGATACTGCCGGACGGGACGCGCCGCTACAACACCCTCTACCGCTACAATATCACCGAGAACCGGCTGGAGGGCGGAGAGTTTATCATCGGCGGCCGCCATGAAGCGGTGTCCCCGATCTCCAATGGGCTGCGAAAGCGGTTTATGGAAAACGGGATGCCGCAGGACGTCCTCGAAAAGCTGGCAGGCAGCACGCCGCCCGCTCCCGAAGCCCTCAATGGAAAGGAGGTTGAATCCGCATGACCAGTATGCTGCTTGTGGCCTGTATCGGCATGGCCGCGGGCTTTTTTATTCTGCTCCGGCTCTCGCCGATGGAGCTGACGGAATCTGTGTTCCGCAGCCTGACGGCAAAGCCCCGGAGCCTCAAGGACGATATCAACGAAACTACCCGCAGGAAGAAAAAGTCGGTCATCCGCAGGGAGATCGCCGATGTGCAGAACATCCTGAAGATGACCGGGCGGGAGCGGACCTTCCCGGCGATATGCGCCCTGTCCCTGCTGCTGTTTGTGGCGGGGGCGGCGGCCGCCATCCTGCTGGGCAACCTCTTCCTGGTGCCGGTGCTGGCGGCGGGGATGATGTTCGTGCCGTTCTGGTATGTTAAGCTGACCCAAAGCCACTACAAGAAGGCTATCGCAGGGGAGCTGGAAACGGCGCTCAGTATCATCACCACGGCGTACCTGCGAAACGAGGACATCCAGACCGCCGTGGAGGAAAACCTCGGCTACCTGAACCCGCCCGTCCTCTCTGTTTTTCGGGATTTCCTCGCCAGGATACGGCTGGTCGACCCCGATGTGTCGGCGGCCCTGCAGGACATGAAGATGAAGATCGAAAACGAGGTATTCCGCGAATGGTGCGACGCGCTGACCGCCTGCCGGCACGACCGCGGCCTCAAGACCACCCTCACGCCCATCGTGGCGAAGCTCAGTGATATGCGGATCGTCAACGGAGAACTGGAGAACCTGATCACCGAGCCGCGCAAGGAATTCATCATCATGCAGATTCTGGTGGTGGGCAACATCCCGCTGATGTATTTTCTAAATCAAGGCTGGTACGACACGCTGATGAACACCCCTGCCGGCCAGATCATCCTGGCTGTCTGCGCGGCGGTGCTGTTTATTTCCACGGCCTTTGTGATCAAGCTGACACAGCCCATCGAATACAAACGATAAGGAGGAATCCCTATGGCAATATGGCTGTTATTTTTCGGGGTCCTCCTCGCCGGAGGGCTGTTTTTTATCCTCGCGGACATTCTCAGGCTGCCGACCCTTGCCACCCAAAAGGCGATGCTCTCAGCCGGGCGTCAGGCGAAGGTCAAGACCAAAACCCTCGAAGCCCTGATGATGGGATGGGCGGTGAAGCTCTCCCGACTGATCCGCATGGACGAGTACAAGCGCCACCGGATGGCAAATACCCTGAATGCGGCGGGGTTGGACATGACGCCGGAGCTGTTCACGGCTTACGCGCTCACAAAGTCCGGTTGCATCCTGCTGGCGGTCATCCCCTGCCTGATCGTCCTGCCCCTGCTGGCGCCGGTGGTGCTGATCCTGGCGATCCTCACATATTTCAAAGCCACGCAGAGCGCGGACGAGAAGCTGAAGGCCAAGCGGGAGGAAATCGAACAGGAGCTGCCCCGCTTCGTGGCGACCGTCACGCAGGAGCTGAAAGCCAGCCGCGACGTGCTGGGCATCGCCGACCACTATAAGCAAAACGCCGGCGAGGTCTTTGCCGCCGAGCTGGACATCCTGACGGCTGATATGCGCTCCGGTTCCTACGAGGCGGCGCTGACCCGGTTCGAGGCGAGGATCAACTCGCCCCTGCTTTCGGACATCGTCCGAGGGCTGATCGGCGTCCTGCGGGGCGACGACGGGGCGATGTACTTCCAGATGCTCTCACACGATATGAAGCAACTGGAGCTTCAGCGGCTCAAGGCGAAGGCCATGAAGATACCGCCCAAAATCCGCGTGTTTTCCTTTATGCTGCTGATGTGTTTCCTGTTCACCTACCTCGCCATCATTGTCTTTGAGATTATATCCTCCCTCGGCGGGATGTTTTAAGGAGGACTCGGTATGAATGTAAAAGATTTTATCACCCAACATCCCGGCGCGACATTGGACATGATGACGCCGGGGGGGTATGTCTATCTGACGCCGGAAAAGGCACAGGCCCTGCTGGAAGGCGAAAGCACCACAGGGCATCCCGGCAGCCCAGAATACGCGATGGAAATCTCTGCTGAAGAACTGTTGTCACAGCACATTCACAGCGCCAATTATTCTAAAGGCGCGTGGCATATGCTGACCAATTACGACCAAGAGGAAGGGCAGGATGTCGGACTGGAAATTGATGCCGGAATACGGAAACAGGATGTTCAGCTCCGGCTATTTGAAAAACTGGATAATGAATATGCCGCGATGGTTAAGGAATGGATGGGGCTGGAACCGTCCCTCTTGATTGAACAGGCGGAACTGATCGCGGCAACCAAAATGGTGTACGATGAACTGAAAAGCGGTCTGTATCTTGACGGCCATGTGGATGAGCTGGAACACCTCCTGCAATTCGAGAATTCGCTGGAGTCTGTCCGTGACGAATACTCTCTGCAGAACACCCCCCGGCAGTATATTGTGGAAACAACGCTGTTTGAGCTGACACAGCATCAGCCATCGGTCGAACAGGAGGAAACTCCGGCGCCGGGGGGCTATATTCAGGGAATGCAGCCGTAACCGCCAGAGAAGGAGATGGCATATGGAAAAGAACGAAATTGTGGAACAGCTTCGGAAAAAGCTGGGCAAAAATTATGCCCAATTCACCTTGGAGTGGCTTGCCATGACTCCGTCCGAGTTGATCGGGAAAGCGGAGGAAATCGCTGCCACCAAGCAGGTGTTGAAAGAATTGGACAGCGGTGGGTACTCTGCTGACCATCTGGAATATCTCCTCCGTTTTGAAAACCCGCTGGAGGTGGTGCGTGATCAGTGGCTGGAGGAACAATCCCTGCCTGTTTTGGATGAGGAAATGTCCCACGCGCTGTGGAATATTGCGGACAAACAGAGCGCCGAGCTGGACTATGAGCTGGACGAAGGCTACAAGCCGCCCGGCATGGAACAGGGGGTGACGATGTGCTGACGGAGGAAGGGAAAAGCATGGCGCTTGCCGGGCAGTACAATCAATGGCTCCAGACGGAATTTGACCGGTGGCTGTCCCGCGCACTCTCCATGAACCATGAGGAAATCATCAAGGATGCTTTTCAGATTTATGCGGATTTGTATGAACGCAGCTCCGCGACCTACGCCTCGGATGAATACAAGGCTGAAGCGGTGGCGAACAACGCCTGTGAAATCGAATCCCTGCAGATCGATGAGAATTTCAATGTGTATCCGTCTGAGATCGGTAAGGCGCTGAAGAAAGCGGCGGCTGGGCGGGAAAGGCGCGACATTTATATTCCCATCGACTCGTATAAACCACGGGAGCTTCGGGATAGCCTGAAACGCAAGGTCAGGGACGAGTACGACATGGCGCTGGGTATGTTCCAGTGTATGGATAAGAGAAACCTGATCCTGCACGCCTATGAGCTCTCGCAACTGGAGTTGTTCCATGACGATCTGCATAGCCAATTGTCCGAACTGCCGCTGGGCAGGCAGGAGCTTATAAACCTGCATTACCGGCGCAACCTCTTGGGTACCGTGTTTGAGGACAATATGCAAACCACTTTGGATAAGCTCCTCGAACCCACGGAATGTATGCCCCATCTGTTTGAACAGTTTCCGGCAATCAGACCGGACTGTCCAAGCCATCCCAGGGAGGCGTTCCGGCAGAAGGTGGACGAATGCTACGGCAAGCACATCGAGGGTTGGCTGAAAATGACCCCCGCAGAGTTCCGGGAGCAAGCCCGCTGGGTCGCCTGTGTGATGGACACCCACCGCCGCTTTATGAATGACAAATACGGGGATCAGTGGCTGTCCGCCATGATCCGGTTACAGGACCCGCTCACCGCTGTCAGCAGGCATTGGTGGGCGGCAAAAAAATGGGACCCTGTCCAGGATTACAGCGCGTTTGTCGATTGTATTGGGATTCTGGAAAAAGAACAAGAGGAAAATCCACAGATGTATGAAATGGATAACCGCTTTTATACTCCCGAACCGGATGGGATTGTCCAGGAGATGCGGTTCGGCGGCTGACTCCGCTTTTTGCGGTTCAAAGGAGGTGAGAAATTGTCATTGGCATTTAAAACATTACGTTCCCGGCGCGGCGAGGGATACATCGACGTGTGCGTCCTGGTGCTGTGCGCCATGCTGGTGATCGCGCTGGCCGTGCGGGTGTTCCCGGTCTTTATCGCCAAGCAGCAGCTCGACACCTTTGCGACCGAGCTTTGCCGGGAGGCGGAAATCGCGGGGCGCGTGGGGACCGAAACCAGCCGCCGAGAACAGCTCCTGCGGGAAAAGACCGGGATCAATCCAACGGTTTCATGGTCGAGAACGGGCAGAATCCAGCTCAACGAGGAATTCACGGTCACCGTCACGCTCCAGACCAATATCGGGTTGTTCGGCGGCTTCGGCTCCTTTCCCATCACCCTGCGGGCGGAGGCCGACGGCAAGAGTGAAATATACTGGAAATAAGGCGGTGTGACGCCGCGCCCAATTCGTGCGCGGAGCCTTGTGACAGTTTGGCTTTGCGCCCGCGATGAAAGGTGGTGAACAATCTGATTATAAAACTCAAACGAATCCTGAAAGACCGGAGCGGCGCTTCATTCCCGCTGATCGTAGCCATCACCCTGGCGCTGGTCATCATCTTTGCCGGGATTTCCGAGTACCTGCGGCTGCTGATCGTCGCGCAGGGTGTGCGGGACGCGGTGCAGAGCGCGGTGATCGCTACCGTGACCGAGAATTATGACGACGTCTATCACGGTGTGCGCGAAGGCTACAGCGGCGCCTACCAGCCGATGGCGGAGGATTTTGAGGAAAGCCTCGACTACGGCGATATCTACAACCGGCTGGACGGCGTCCTCGGACTCTCCCGGAGCGGAGGGTACCATGTGAAGCGGACCGCGGACGGGGGTACCGAGTTTCGGGTGTGGGGGCTGTCGGTGGATATCCAAAACGCCCCGTTCGCTACGGGCGACACTTCCTCCGACCGTTTCATCGCGGACTGCGCCATAGAGCTGGAGGTCCCGGTGTCGTTCGGCGGCAGACTGCTGCCGCCAATGCGGATCACGGTCAGAACCAGCGCCGGCTATACGCCGAAATTTTAGACAGAACATGGTTTTTTTATAAAAAGGTCTGGACATTTTCGCCCTCTTATGGTAGGGTGAGGCTCAAATAGAGGAAAAGGTAAAATTTCACAGATACAGGAGGAACCGCTATGAATAACAGAACAAAAAAATGGCTGCTCGTAGCCGGATGCCTTGTGATATGCGCCGTGTTGGTGGCGCTGATCGGGAACAGCTTTATAAAGGAACCCGTTCAGGATGATCCGCTCCCGGTTTTGGAGGATACGCCGGTCGGCGTCACGGTAGACCCCGGCACGGAAGGGAGCGGCGCGGACGCCGGCAAGGATGATCCGCCCACCGTTGTTGTGGTGAAGCCGGAAACGCAGACTCCCGTGGGCGGCGGCGCGGTGTCCACCGGAACCGAGCAGACCATCCAGCCGGACGTCAGCAAGCCGGAATACGACGAGGAAACGCTCAAGGACCCGACCAAAACACCGGACGGCCAGACGGTTAGCGAACCGCCCAAGCATGTGGATCATGACTCCGTATCCACGCCGCCCGCTGCGGAAAAGCCGTCAAGCGGCGGCTCGTCGGGAGGGTTGCCCGGTTTTGACAATGTGCCGGACTTAGGGCCAAACAAAGAAATCCCTGCTGATGATATCCGTGAAAACGGCAACAAAATAGGAATCATGGGCTGACGGTAAAAGAATACAGGCAAAGGAGAGGCATGGCGCGGCGCCGTGCCTTTTTCATTTGCCGGAAAGGAAACGCATGAAACGATATAGAATCGCCAGCGCACCGCTGGCACTCTTTTTATGTATCATGACGCCGCTTGCCGCCTACGCGACAGGCGATCCGAACATCGACTCAGGCGGCGGCGGAATGGGCAGCGGTACAAGTGAAAACTATTGGAACCCCGGTAATGACGGCGTCCGGGTCACCGTGGTACGGGCAAGCGATCACGCCGTGGTCACAACTCCCATAGACCTGACGAACAAGACGCCATCCGCATCGCTTTATCATTTTGGCAAAGTGAGCAAGATTCAATACAATAACGGCGCCGGGCTTTCCTCCGCTCATGGCGGCTATATATTCTATAAACCCGGTCAGCCAATACCACGAATCATCCCATCCGGCTCTGGCGGCAACAATATCGATGCCATCCGCAGCTATTTCATTGACGAAGGAGTTATACGCGGAATCGCCGGCTATGTCGGTATGGACTTCGACACCCTCATAAGCGGCCAATACAAACTACTGCTGGAGCCCATCGCCTACTTTAAGTTTCAAGGCGTGGACATTGCCGTCACCGCAACCGAAGCCGCCCTGTATGATGAGCAGATCAGCGGCGGCCTGCGCGCAAAGATGCTATCCCTCTCCCATAAGAACCTGCCGCTGGCAATGTTCCTCGAAACCTCCGACCTGGGCTACCCGGCGTGGTCGGGCAGCCGCACCAGCGCAGCGTCCAACGCCGACATTAAATCCTCGCTGGGGCTCGGCATCGTCCGCTTTGAGGAACAGCCGGAGGAACTGGTGCTGGAAACCTACGACTACGAATACCGGGTGAACACGCAGGTCATCACCTCTGTGTGGGTCAGCGGCGGCCAGTCCGATCCCGACCACCCCGCCAGGGCGACATTTAATATCGGCGGAACGGCATACTCGGCGGGCAACATCTACTACCCGTCCGGGGATTCCCAACTCGCCTGGGTGCGCTGGACGACGCCGCCCACCCCGCAGGACATGGTGATTACCGTGAGCGTTTCCGGTCCCGGCTCGGCGAAGGGGATCATCAATGTGAAAATTGTTGATCTGGATAAAAACCCGCCGCCGAATCCGGTGGCGGACGACCGGAACGACTCGTTCACACATGCCTCTGTCCCCGGTCGGCCGCAGGTAACCTCGGCAAACTGGGGCGTGTGGCGCCCGTGGTGGTATTCCTACTGGGTGTGGCATTCGGGAAGCGATGACGACGACGGATACTGGTGCGACCACGGCTGGTGGGAGTTTGATTTTGACCGCTACTACGCCAGCCTGACCGCCGCCATGACCATCAAGACGGACGACCACAACCCCACGGCCAGCGGCAGGACGATGAAATCCGGCTATGGGATTAACCAGACCGTGACGGCGAATGTCAGCTCCAGCCAGAGCAGCGCGGTCACCCCTGCGCAGAATGCCGTCAGCTATTTCCCGGAGTTCCGCTACGAGCAATTCTTGCGGTTGCTGGACAGGACGGTCAGCGGAAACAGCGCGCAGTTCCAGTTCAAGAGCAACAGCTACTCGACCTATAAGAACCGGACGCATTTCACACCCATATGGATGCCGGACGGGGCGTACACCGTCAACACCTGGCTGATCGACTCATGGACGCCCACGGGAATGCTGTCGATGAACCTGACCGACAGCCTGACCATCCGGGGATCATTGTGGGACGATTGGCATATCGGGCCATTGAAACCATAGGAAAAACAGAAAAAAGACAGGGCCGCGGGGGATAAAACCTCCCGCGGCTTTCTCATTTCAACACAAGAGAGGTGGCATTTTTAATGAAAAAGTATAAGAAAGCCCTCTGCGTTCTCTGCCTTGCCCTTGTCCTCTGCAGCCTGTTCAGCACGGCGGCGTTCGCGGCCGGAACCGGCGATGTGGCGGGCGCGATTGAGGGCACCTGGCGGGACGCTTCCGTCCAGATTAAACAGGTGGTCGAAAAAGTGGTGTTTCCCGTGATCGATCTCGTTCTGGCGGTGTTTTTCTTTGCCAAGCTGGGGATGGCGTATTTCGACTATCGAAAGCATGGCATGTTTGAGTGGACGGCGCCCGCCATCCTGTTCGCCTGCCTCGTCTTTACCCTGACCGCTCCGCTGTATATTTGGACGGTCATCGGGATTTAGGGGGAAATGGCATGGTCACTTTGCAGGAATTAAGAGCGATGGTCTTGGAGGTTTTAGCAGACAACAACACCCATACGAGGCAAGAGCTAATAACTAAGGCTCAAGAAAAATTTGATATCGATTTTTACGATGCGGACCAGAGAACAACATCTGCAATAGTCTTTTTATTAAAAAAGGGCGCTTTAGCCAAACTGGAGAAGGGAGTTTATCAACTGCAATGCGAATTACAGGAGACAAAAGCGAGTGATCATTCAGGCAAAAACCTGCCGGAGCAGACGGCTCCGAACACCCTGCTGGGGCTGATGCGCTCCGGCGTTTCTTTTTACAATGTTATTCTGCGATCCACCTTCGCCGATGACCCCGGCTTTGACTATAAAACGATGTACAAGTGCATTAATAACCAAATTCAGGAGTTGAGCCGGTCAACGCTGGAGAAACACGATCTCTCTGAATGGGTGGATGTGCTTACGGCGCCCATTGAAAAACTCTCACCGGGCAGGCATAACATGACCTTCATCCTACGGGATATCGATGAGCAAAGGGTTGCGGATTTTGCGGAAGTGATGACAGGTTATGAAGCGCAGGAGAAAGCCCTAACGCAAAATCCGCCCGAACCGCAGCAGTGGACGCATATGCCTTATTAATTACCATACCACAGGGGGCGCGGCCGTACAAAAAGAGGCCGCGCCTCTTTTTTTGTGCGTCCGCGTCCCTTTGGAAAGGGGTGAAAACACCAATTGTTTATATGGGACTTTGTATTCTCAAGCGTCATGGACGAGATCATCGAGTGGTGCTACGGGCAGGTGATCGGCTTTTTCGGCAACTTTTTTGCCAGTATGGGCAATATGGGCGCCGACCTGTTTGAGCTGGGCGCCGTACAGGGTATCGTCCTGTTTTTTCGTTATCTCGGCTGGGCGCTGTTCGGCATCGGGCTTGTGGTGGCAGCCTTTGAGGTCGGCATTGAACACCAATCCGGACGCGGGAATTTCAAGGACGCCGGGCTCAACGCCATCAAGGGCTTTATGGCGGCCGCCCTGTTCTCCGTCGCGCCGGTGGAGCTCTACAAGCTGGCCGTCACCCTGCAGGGCAGCCTGACAGCCGGCCTCACCAATTACGGCAATGTGCAGGCCCTCGCAGACGGCGTACTCAATGCCATCGGCACATTCGAGGTCACCTTCAACCATTACAACCCGATCACCATGCTGTTCGTGGTGATTCTGATGGGCTACGCGGTGATCAAGGTGTTTTTCGGCAACCTGAAGCGCGGCGGCATTCTGCTGATCCAGATCGCGGTGGGCAGCCTGTATATGTTCAGCGTCCCCAGGGGCTACATCGACGGGTTTCTGCAGTGGGCCAAGCAGGTCATCGGCTTATGCCTGACCACCTTCCTGCAGGGTACTTTCCTCGCAATCGGGCTGCTGGTGGTGCCACAGCACCCCATCCTGGGGCTCGGCCTGATGCTCTCCGCGGGTGAGGTGCCGAGAATCGCCGGGGCGTTCGGGCTTGAAACCGCGACAAGAGCCAATATCATGAGCGCCGTCTACACGGCGCAGGCGGCGGTCAGCACAACAAAAATGATTACACAGGCGGTGGCGAAATGACAGAAAGAAAACTGATATATATCGCAAGCCCCTACGCCGGCGATGTGGAGCGCAACATGGAGTTCGCCCGCGCCGCCTGCCGTTATTGCATCGCGCAGGGGCATACCCCGGTGGCCGTCCACCTCCTCTACACGCAGCTATTGAATGATTCCATTCCGGAGGAACGGGAAACCGGGCTGAAGCTTGGCCATCATGTTCTGGAACGCTGCGATGAATTGTGGTGCTGCGGCGACCGGATCAGCGCCGGCATGAGCGCCGAGATCGGCGAGGCCGGCAAGCTGGGCAAACCGATCCGCCAGGTACCGGAGGCGATGATCCTCGGCGCGCAAAAGCCCACCTACACGGTATGGGCAAAGGCCCGGACGGACGGCCCACTTGCCGGACAAGCGGGCTTTTTATGTGAAAACAGAAAACTCCTCACTTTTTCCTCGCTGAAAAAAGCCGAAGTCCGCGCCGGAGATATCCGTAACCTGTGCCTGAACAACGCTCCCGCCGCTGAATTTGAGTGCGTGGAGTACCCGGATAAGTATGCCTCCAGAGGCCGGATGCACCTGGAAACACTCAGGGATTTGGACATGGTTCCCGCCTTTGACCCGAATAATTTCGAGATCAGGAGCCGGGCGTACGGCACGACCGGGGGCCAGTGCATGGTGGGAACCGTTCAGTTTTACCTGCCCGATCTGGACAAATCCGTGTGGGTAAACTGCAATGACGAGTCTGTGGTCATTTCCTCCGCAGACCATGTCTGGAACGAAGATGGAAGCGATAGCTGGGAACGATACGAAGATGTCTGTTTATATTCGGCGGAGTTTGATCATGAGCTGCCGGAGGACGCGGAGCCGTGGCTCCCGATGATCAAGGAAGCCCTGGCATATACCATTGAACAGGAAACCGCCCGCCATTCCTTCTCCCTGCCGGTTGTGTGGCTGCCGGAATCCGTCCGCCAAAACGCGGAGCCGGAATATCTTGACTGGTTGATGGAGCAGGGAAAGAAAATAAGCATCGCTGAAGAAGGCCGGATTGTTATCGACGGGGCATACCCTCAAAGCGGTCAATCCCAAACGGGCATCAGCCCTATGGGGCTTTAGCAATGCTGACGCTGGGGAGCCTTTTCGATGGGATCGGCGGGTTTCCCCTGGCGGGAGCACACAACGGAATTACACCCCTGTGGGCAAGCGAAATCGAAGCCTTTCCCATCGAAGTGACAAAACTGCGGTTCCCGGAGATGCGCCACTTCGGGGACATCACGCTGCTGGACGGCGCGAAGCTGCCGCCCGTGGACATCATCACGGGCGGCAGCCCCTGTCAGGATTTATCGGTTGCGGGCCAGCGCGCCGGGCTTGCCGGCGAACGCTCCGGCCTGTTCATGGAGCAGATCAGGATCGTAAAGGAGATGAGGCGCGAGGATGAGCGAAATGGCAGAACAGCTCACGCTGTTCGACCCCGATACATGGTGTGGGAAAACGTCCCCGGAGCTTTCAGCTCCGCCGACGGAGAGGACTTCCGCGCGGTCCTCGAAGAAACCTGCCGAATTGCGGACGGCGGAGTATCTGTACCTCGACCTCCGTCCGGGGTATGGAAGCCTGCTGGGGCCATACTGGGAGATCAATTCTCCGTTGCTTGGAGAGTATTGGACGCTCAATACTGGGGCGTCGCCCAACGCCGCAAAAGAATCTTCCTTGTCGCGGATTTTGCAGGGCACAGTGCCGGAGAGATACTATTTGAGCAGGACCGCCTGTTTGGGAATCCTGCGCCGGGCGGAGGCCCGCGGCAAGGAACTGCCCCCGCAGCTCCGGCAGGCGCTGGAGATACAGGCGGGGATTGCCTGACCCCTTGGGATGTGCAAAGCCGCCGCGTGTTCACGGAGGACGGCAAGTGGCCGGCCCTCTACGGCGGAGAAGGCGGCGGGCACGGTTATGTAAAGGCAGAAGAAAAACAAGAGGAACCAATCGGTTTTGACGGCTACAACGGCGACCTCACCGGGGACAAGGCCGCGACGCTGGGCGTCAACTGCGGCATGTCAACCGGAAGGAACGGCGTGATTAACGGCGGGCAGCCTATGGCATTCGCAGCCAACCAGCGCGACGAGGTGCGAGATCTCGGCGGCCGCGCCGGAGCGCTGCAGGCGCAGCCCGGCATGAAGCAGCAGACGTTTGTGGCGATCCCGGTAAACACTCAGATCGCCACCCGCCACAAGGCATTGGGCGAAGGAACCGGATTCGGCATAGGAAACGATGGCGATCCCGCGTTTACCCTACAGGAAGCGCATTCGCACGGTGTGTTTACCTCCGGCGCCAACTGCCTCACTCCCTGGGACACGCAGCAAGGCCGGGTGTTCACACCGGACGGCGTATCGCCTACGCTCACGGGCGCCGATGGCGGCGGCGGGCAGGCCGGGCAGGGATACCCCTGTGTTTTGACCGCGGGATTCTCTGCGGGAGCGGCGCCCGCCGCGGGCAGCATCGGGTATCAGGAGGAATGCGCGCCCACGCTCAAGGGTTCGAGCAGCGGCACCAACATGGTGCCGTCCGTTTTGTGCCTCAACGACCAGGGCGGCCAGCGCATGGATGTGTCGGAGGATATATCCGGTACGCTGCGCTCACGGATGGACGGACACCCGCCGCTTGTGCTGGGCAGCCAGCAAGGAGGCGCGGAAATTGGCGTAGGTATCTGTCCTACAATTACCTCCGCTGCCGGAACCTCCGGTAACAATCAGCCGGTGCTGTTCGACAACCACGGCCAAGACTGTCGGTTTACAGGGCCAGTGGATAAAGCTCAGACGGTTTCCGCGGGATTTGGTATGGGCGGAAACAATCAGCCGCTGGTGGCAACCGGACCGGAGGAAAGCTACTGCATCGCCGGAAACATCATCGACCGGCAGGTCCACAACGGCGGCAACGGCTTCGGCTACCAGCCGAACATCAGCTATACCCTGAATACCGCCGACCGCCATTGTGTTTTCTCCCAGCAGAGAAGCGACGAGTATAGGGAGAACGGGGTGGCCTGCACCCAGGCGGCCCGGCAGTACAAGGACGCGACCGACCTGGTGTGCGAGGTGGCGGGGCTGGACTGCCGCAACGGAGGCGAGAACGGCGACCTGTGCGGCACCCTCCAGTCCAAAACCACGGGCGGGTATTCCCTGAACAATGTGCATCCCGTGCGGACCGGCAGCCTGATCCGCCGCCTGACGCCGCTGGAGTGTGAACGGCTGCAGGGCTTTCCGGACGGCTGGACGGATATCCCCGGCGCTTCGGACAGCGCCCGCTATAAGGCGCTGGGCAACAGCGTGGCGATCCCCTGCGTGGACTTCGTACTGCGGGGGATTACGTATTTTTTAACTAAAATAACGGGCAAATAACTAATGCAGGAGGCAACTCATGATTATTTTTCATCACTATGAAATTCGATTGCGTCCGGGTGAGGCGGCTCTGGAGCTTTACGCCCCTGACTGGGAGCAGGCTAAAGACAGCAAGGCATATCGGGAATTGCTCGACACGCACAATCCGCGCAGTATCCGGGTAGAGGATACCCAGCATTGGTATCACAATTCAGAGCCCAACCGGGCCGCAACCGCCGAAGAAATACTTCGGTTCAAAAATGGCGACGCTCATTTGTGCAACAGCAGGATGGAAATTCTGACTCCGTTTGCTTTTTACCAGTATTTCGGCGACAGGAGCGTACTCGACCCCCTTTGTCAAAAGATGCAGGCGGAGTATGACGAATACCTGCAAGACTGGAAAGCGTGTATGGACCGGAGCCGGGGCGAACTTTATGATACGCTGGAGCAGGTCTGTATTGTCCAGACCGTAAAAGCCAATATCCAAAACTGCGGGGACGCCTATCCCCCGGAGTATATGGAAAAGCTGTGTATGCTGGAGCGGCCGCTGCAATCGTTGTCCGACGCCTATGGGAAAACAATCGGCTTCCCCATCCAGCCCGAAGTCGAGGATATACTGGGAATTTGTGCGCGCAACCAGGATCACCTTTCCGGTTATTATCAGATCGATCAAGCTTATGCTCTTCTTAACAGCCATGAGCAGCGCATGGAACTCCTGGACAAAAATCTGGACAGGGAGTACGCCGAACATGATCAATCCTGGCTGCAACTGGACTTTGACGGCATTATGGACCATGCGCTGGAAATCTTTTCTCTCCGGCAGCTTTACCACAGCCTCCGATATGAAAAGGAGCTGTATCTCTCCGACCATTTGGATTGTCTGGCCGGGCTGGTTGAGCCTATGACCTACGATATGGATCGTTTTGTTGGTGAACGCAGCCTGCGCAATTGCATATTGGACGAGATAAATAAAACACTGCCGCACATGTTTCCGAACGTAGCCGTTCAGCCGGATCAGTGGGATCACCCGATGCCTGATGAGTCACTATCCGGCCCTTGCATGAGTCTATAGCAGAGAGAAAATAAGTGAGCCGCCAACATCCGCTGCTGCGAACGCTTCGGACAGCGCCCGCTACAAGGCGCTGGGCAACAGCGTGACGATCTCCTGCGTGGATTCGTACTGCGGGGGATCGTGTATTTTTTGAAAATTTAATTGAGAAGGGAGCAGCGAAATGACAAGCCCAAGACAGAAAGCCGCACGGCGGGCGGAGGAAATTGAAGATGCGTTGAATACGAAATCCCTGACTGCGGAAGAACGGCGGGAGCTTGAAAGTGAGCTGGGCGCCATCGCGGACAACATGGCGGAAGGCTGTTATTCCAACGACCCGGATGACGGGATTGATTGGTCCGACTGCCCCGGCATTAGCTGTTCCCAGGGCATGAAAATGCAGTAGGAGGAATCTCTATGTATATATACCCCGACAATCTGAGGGCGAAAGCCACCCTGTGGCTGTGGGAGTTGCGGGATGTCGGCATCGTGGGCGTCGGTCTTCTTATCTCTGTTTTTGCGATGTCCCAGCTCGGCCTAATCCTGCCCATCGTCGTGACGGCGGCCTACGGCTTTTTGTCTATTCGCTTCGACGACACCAGCATATTGGATTTTATCCGCTACGCCTGCGCCTTTTTTATCACTAAAAAACAACTGTACGAATGGAGGATGAGCATATGACCAGGCATGAGTTTACGGAAAAGATGCGCTTTTTATTGGCATATGGAAACCGCGATATCGCGGCAACCTGGGCCGACTGGCTGGAGAAGAATAACATTCCGTATGAAACCATGTGCGCCGCTTTTTACGGTGTGCGCCAGCAGTATGGCGGCGAGCTGGCGGGGCTCCTCTACATGACAGGCCCCCGCCATTACTGTCTTTATCCCAACGAGTTCATGCTGGCCGTCGAGTATCTGTACCAGGGCGGCGCCATTGAGCAGATTGACGAGCGCCCATCCCACACGGAGAAGCAGGACTGCTCCATGTGCCAATCGATGGAGATGCTCCAGGGAGGGCGGTAAATGAGCAGAAAAAAAGAAAAGGCCGCCGCGCGTGAAAAGGAATCCACCCGGCAGTTTATGGGGATCGGCGGCATAAGGGATTATTGTTTGCAGACCGCTCATGGGGAGCTGGTCTTTTTTCATATCAAGCCCACCAACCTCTCCACCCTGTCGGAAGAAAGCATCCGCGCCAGGATCTACGCACTGATGACCGTCCTTAAGGGGCTGGTGGAGATCGAGATGCTCTGTCTCAACAGCAAGGAGAACTTTGAGGAAAACAAGCGCCATATCCGCGCCCGGATGGAGAGCGAGGACAACCCCGCCCTCCGCAAGCTGCTGGAGCAGGACCTTGTTCATCTTGACCGCATCCAGGTACAGATGGCGACCGCCCGCGAGTTTTTGATCATTATACGCCTGAAAGATGAGATGGAAAAGGAAGTGTTCTCCTATCTTTCCCGAATCGAAAAGAGCCTAAAGGATCAGGGCTTTATTGTGAAACGGGCGGACGAAACCGACATCAAGCGGCTTCTCGCCGTCTATTTCGAGCAGAACGTCACCACCGAACGGTTCGAGGATTTCGACGGGGAGCGGTGGGTCATACTGAACGACTAAACCATTATTAAACGGCCGGAAGGAGGTCACACCGACCGTGATTAGTATTGTCGCGCCCTTTTGAGCCTCCTGACGGCCCCCGACAGGAGGCGTGAAACCATTGGTAAAAAACAGAAAGAAAACAAGGGCGGCGGTCGCCGGGGATGTGAAAATCAAGGATTTCCTCGACATGATCGCCCCCTCGGTGCTGAAGTTCAACACCGACCACTACATCTGCGGCAACACCTTCCGCTGTGTGTGGGCGCTGCGGGAGTATCCCACCGCCACCGACGAGCAGGCCATCCTGCGGCATTTGGGAGAAAAGGACGGCATTACCCTGCGCATCTATACCCGGCAGGTTACCCCCACCGAGGAAAAGCGTATCATCCATAACGCCGCCAATAAGAACCGGATGAACAAAGCCAATACCAACGATCTCCAGCAGACAGTCATGGCGGAGAGCAATCTGCAGGATGTGGCAACGCTTGTTTCCACCATGCACCGTAACCGTGAACCGCTCCTCCACTGTGCCGTTTACATTGAACTGACCTCCCATGATTACGACCAACTCAAGCTCCTCCAGACAGAGGTGCTGACCGAGCTGGTGCGCTCAAAGCTCAATGTCGACCGTTTGATGCTGCGCCAGCAGCAGGGCTTTATGTGCGTCAGTCCTGCCGGCCGCAACGTGTTCGGCACACAATTCGAGAGAGTCCTGCCCGCCAGCTCGGTCGCAAACCTCTATCCCTTCAACTACAGCGGCAAGACCGATCCAAGCGGTTTCTATATCGGGCGGGACAAGTTCGGCTCCAACATTATCGTGGATTTTGAGCGCCGGGACGACGATAAGACCAACGGCTCTATCCTGATCCTGGGCAACAGCGGCCAGGGCAAATCCTACCTCCTGAAGCTATGTTTAATTAACATTCTGGAGTCCGGAAAGAGCGTTTTGTGCCTCGATCCCGAACACGAACTGGAGGAACTCTGCGGGAACCTCGGCGGCTGTTTTGTCGACCTGATGGGCGGCGAGTACCGGATCAACCCGCTCGAACCGAAAACCTGGGATGAAACCGGCTCCCCGGAAGATACCGACGCGCCCCAGGCGTTCCGGCAGACCACCAAGCTCAGTCAGCATGTTTCTTTTTTGAAAGACTTTTTCCGCAGCTATAAAGATTTTGCCGACAAGCACATCGACGTCATTGAGATTATGGCGCAGAAGCTGTACGGCAAATGGGGCATCAGCGACGGCACCGATTTCAGCCGCATGAAGCCGGAGGATTACCCGATCCTCTCCGACCTGTACGCGCTGATCGAGGACGAGTATAAGGCGTATGACGGAGATCAGCGCCAGCTCTACACCGCCGAGCTGCTGCAGGAGATACTGCTGGGGCTCAACTCCATGTGCGTGGGAGCAGAGAGCAAATTCTTCAACGGCCACACCAATGTCACCAGCTCCCGCTTTGTGGTGTTCGGCGTCAAGGGGCTGCTGCAGGCCAGCCGGAACGTGAAAAACGCCCTGCTGTTCAACGTCCTGTCGTATATGTCCGATAAGCTGCTGACCGAGGGCAACGCGGCCGCCAGCATCGATGAGCTGTACCTGTTTTTAACCAACATGGTGGCGATAGAGTATATCCGGAACTGCATGAAACGGGTCCGCAAGAAGGACTCGGCCATGCTCCTGGCGAGTCAAAATCTTGAAGATTTCAACATCGACGGCATCCGTGAGCTGACAAAACCCTTGTTCAGCATCCCTGCTCACGCCTTCCTGTTCAACGCCGGCAACATCGATAAACGGTTCTACATCGACAGCCTCCAGTTGGAGGAATCGGAATACAACCTGATCCGTTTTCCGCAGCGCGGCGTCTGCCTGTACAAGTGCGGCAACGAGCGGTACAACCTTGCCGTCCACGCCCCCGCCCACAAGGAAAAGCTGTTCGGAAAGGCGGGCGGGCGATGAATGCCACGGCCCATGAGCTTGGGGGTGATTGCAAATGGAGATGAAAGACCAGCGGTTCGGCATTGAGATCGAGTTTACAGGTATCACCAGGGCGGAAGCCGCGGGGGTGGCCGCCCGGTATTTCGGAACCCGTGCCAGCGATTCCAGGCACTATAGCCGGGATGCGTATAACGTGTTGGACAGCCAGAATCGCACATGGCGGTTTATTTCTGACGGAAGTATCACACCTCAGAGAAAGCAAGGCAGCCAGCGCATAGATGCGGGAAACGAGTACAAGGTGGAACTGGTCAGCCCGATCTGCCGCTACGATGACATCCCTGTTATACAGGAACTTGTGCGAAAGCTCCGGGAAACCGGGGCTTTTTCCAACAATAGCTGCGGCATCCATATCCATGTGGATGCATCGGCTTTTGAAGCTGTTCATATGAAAAACCTGATCAACATTATGGCCTCCAAAGAGGATTTGATTTATAAAGCCCTGCGAGTACAGGTGGAACGAGAGTATTACTGCCAGAAAGCTGATCCCCGCTTCATTGATGAAATCAATCGGGTCAAGCCCCGGTCGCGGGATCAGGTGATGCGTATCTGGAACGGCGGCGGCCGCGCCCCGGAACAGGACCGGTACCACTGCCTGAATCTTGCCAGCATACGCGAACACGGCACAGTGGAGTTCCGGCTGTTCAACAGCGAAATCCAGCACGCTGGGAAGATCAAGGCGTACATCCAGCTCAGTCTCGCCATCACCGCGCAGGCCCTCAACCAGACGAGCGCCAGCCGCGTCAAGACGCAGACCAGCAATGAGAAATACACCTTCCGCACCTGGCTTTTACGGTTGGGGATGATCGGCGACGAGTTCAAAACGGCACGCACCCACCTGCTGGAGCATCTGGACGGCTGTATCGCATGGAAGGACCCGGCGCAGGCCGAGGCTCAAAAGGAACGGCTCCGGCAGAAGCGGGAGAAAGAACTGCAGCAGCGGCAAGAGCTGGCCGCGCGGGAGGTTCTCGCGGCGCAGGATGGTCCTGTACCGCAGGAAGGTCCTGTGCCGGAGGAACCGGAAGCCGCGGAGCAGCCCGTCATGCGTATGAGTATGTAAAGGAGGTCAGAAATATGGATCAGGGAAAAAGGCTGTATATCGCCTACGGAAGCAACCTGAACATGGAGGATATGGCACGGCGATGCCCCGCCGCGAAGGTGGCGGGAACCGCAGAGCTGAAAAATTTTGAGCTGCTGTTCCGCAACCACGCCACTGTGGAACCGCGGGAGGGCGCCGCCGTCCCCGTGGCGGTTTGGGAAATCCAGCCGGAGGATGAACAAAGGCTGGACTGGTACGAGGGCTATCCCAGCTATTACGGCAAGGAAATGGTGGAGGTAGAGATGGAATCCGGCGCTGTTTCCGCGATGGTCTATACCATGAATCCCGGACACCGGCCCGAACTTCCCGCACGGCAATACCTGCGGACCATTGAAGAAGGATACCGGTCGTTCGGCTTCGACCAGGCGGCGTTGGACGCGGCGCTGGAACGGACGCGGGAGCTGATTCAGGAGATGGAACAGGCCGGACCGGAGGGCGGCTCCTTTCCGTGTATGAAGCTGTAGGAGGATCGATATGACGAACAAAAAACGCCTGTATATCGCCTACGGCAGCAATATAAACCTGCCGCAGATGGCGCGCCGCTGCCCCACCGCCAAGCCGGTGGGTACGGCGGTCATCAGGAATTACGAGATGCTGTTCCGCGGCGGCCGGCGCGGGGGCGTGGCGACGGTGGAGCCGAAGGAGGGCGCCTCCGTTCCCGTTTTGGTGTGGGCCATACGGCCCAAAGACGAGGCGGCGCTCGACCATTACGAAGGATATCCCAACCTCTACGGCAAGCGGATGATGGATGTGGAGCTGAACGGCAAGGCTGTGTCCGCGATGGTCTATGTGATGACGCCGGGCCATGAGTTAAGCGTCCCTTCATCATGTTACTATGATGTGATTGCCGAGGGGTATAGAACCGCGGGCTTTGATTCCCGTATCCTCGACAATGCGGTAGTCCAGACCTATGAACTCATAAAACAGGAGATAAGAAACCGGCGCATCCATGCGGAAAAAGCCTGGAAAGGCTTCATCGGGGAAATGACGCAGGGTCAGAGGGGTGACGTCCCCCGCGCTCTGAGGGACGAGCTCGACAGAGAAAGCCTTACCCGGCTGGGGCGGTTCCTCACGGAAACCCGCAAAGATCTGATGCTGGAACATGACGCGCGGGAATTTGTGGAGAATGCCCTTATAAATTATCCGGGCGACATTCAGTCACTCGGCGTCGAGCATATCGGGCACATCCTGGGCCTCTACACCGAACACCGGCTTGGGGAGCTGGAATGGGGTGAGCTGAGTGACCAGTGCCGGGAATATCTCAGCGGTCTGGACGATTCCGCGCCCGAACAGTGCAATCTGTTCGGCATGAAATGGGGGTGGTGACATGGCTGATCCCGCTACCCTCACCGCCATCGCAAAGGCGGCCGCCGCTGTTCTTAGCAACGAAAAGACCCGCAAGGGCCTCGGCTGGATCATCGTCGCCGTCCTCTCGCCCCTGATCGTGGTCATCGCCGTGATCGCCGCCCTCTTTTCCGGCACGGCGCAGCACAACACGAACGCCGTGGATTTATGCTTCAACGGCGGCTATGTTTCGGCGGGTACCCCCGCCGATTTCCGGCAGAATGTCGAGTCCATGCAGCGGAGCTTCGCCGGGCTGGACGCCGCCCTCGGTGAGATCGCCGGGATGACGGAGGACGGGGCGGTGGACGCCAACCGGGTAAAATCCATTTATTATTCTCTGTTTTTCGGCTCCGGCTCCTCCGCTGACAGCCGGATGTTCGCCGACTGCTTCGTGCGTTACGAGCAGCGGGAGCGCGAGGTGGAAATCGAAACGGAAGGCCCGGACGGAGAAACCGTCACGGAAACCATCACCGAAACCTATACCGTGGCAATCCCACTGACCAGCCTGTCGGAGATTTATTGGGGCCTGGAATCGGCTCTCGGCCGAAGCGTCACAGTGGACGACAGGAACAACGCCGCCGAGATTTACCGGCATGTGGTGTACGGCGAAAACATCCCCACCTACGGCTCGGAGTTCGATGACTGGCTCTCCGGCCTGCCGCTCTCCTCCGCTCCTTTTATCGGCGCGGACGGCTTCTGTTCCCCGCTGGGCGAGAGCTGGCGGAGCATGGTCACCTCCGAGTTCGGCTACCGCAGGGACCCGTTCACCGGAGAGCGGAAGGGGCATACCGGCCTCGACCTGGGCGCTCCGAAAGGAACCTCGATACGGGCGGCGCTCCCCGGCACGGTGTGCCTGGTGCGCCACTCCACCACGGGCTACGGCTACCATGTGATGATCGACCACGGCGGCGGGTTTACCACCCTGTACGCCCACTGCTCCAAAATCCTCGTCTACGAGGGGCAGGAGGTCGGCGCCGGGGATATCATCGCGCAGGTGGGCTCCACCGGCCGCTCGACCGGGAACCATCTGCACTTCGAGGTCATTATATCCGGGGAAAAACAGAACCCCCGAAGCTATTTGCCATAAGGAAGGGAGAAGAAATATGCTGACGATGAAAGCGAAACTGGAACGCAAACCGACTGAGCTTACAGATCTGCCGCTCTGCCAAATCGAGAAGATTATTGAACTGCCGGGGGATGAGTTTGCTTCTCTCGCGGCTCACCCATACACCGACCGCGACTACATCACTGAGAACCGCGACCTGATGGGTGAATGGGATGGCAAGTATCACTGCCTGTTGGCGCTGGGCGAGGGCGGGAGCGACGGCATCCTGATCGAAGCGGAAGGCGCGCCCTATGTCCGATACGGCGCGTATGTGTCCCACGCCAGGGATTATGTGGAGCGGGAACTGCAAAGGATCGCCGAGCTTTTCCTGAAAGAAGTCTCGCCCGACCCGGAAACCGGCGAAATCTCCATATACCTCGAAGATATCGAGGAATACACCGGCGCGGAGGTCAGGGACGACAGCGAAATCGCCCGGATGTTTTATCGTATACTGGAGAGGCATCCCGCAGTGGCCGGCGTCGATACCATGGATGATTGCCTGGTGGTCACGCCGGCCGCAGCCCAGGAGCAGGGAGCAAGCGACGGGCTGAAGCTGCGGGATGTGCTTTTGTTGGGCGGCATGGAGAACGTGTACATGGTTCATGAAACCATCGATGTGGGCTTTGTCCCGGCAAGCTACACCGCCATGATGACGGACAAGGGGCGGGAGGAACACGCGGATCTGCTAAATGCTCCCGTGAAGGAAATCCGCCCCGGCGCCTATGGCCCGGAGATCGTATTGGGCGGCGTCGACCCGGAGCTTCTCGTCAATTTTGACCGAGCAGCCGCAGCTCATGAGCGGGCCGAATCAATGATGGGGCCTACCCTGTAACCCGAAAGGGGGTTGCCATGAATGTCGTCTCTTACGGCGGCGGCGTCGACAGCTCCGCTATGCTGATCGGAATGTACCGCCACGAAATCCTCCCCGACCTGATCCTGTTCGCGGACACGGGCGGAGAGAAGCCCGAAACCTATGAATACATTTCAGTCATGAACAACTGGCTCACCAGGCACGGGATGCCGGAGATTCAGGTGGTGGAATACACCGACAAGGACGGCAGCCGCCTGACCCTGGAAGAAGAATGCCTGCGGTCCGAAACACTGCCGTCCCTCGCCTACGGCTTTAAACGCTGCTCCTTAAAGCACAAGATTTCGATACAGGACAAGGTGATAAACCACTATCCCGGCGCGAAAGAGATATGGAAATCGGGAGAGAAAATCACCAAGTTTATTGGCTTTGACGCCGGCGAGGTTCGCCGGCGTCAACATGCTTTTGAGCGCGATTTGAAGGACAAAAAGTATGATAAAGCCTACCCTCTGATCGACTGGGGCATAGACCGCAGGGGCTGTATTGACCTGATCAAATCCGAAGGCTTGCCCGTGCCGGTGAAGTCCGCCTGTTTTTTCTGCCCGGCGGCAAAGAAGCATGAGGTGCGGGAACTGAGCAAACGGTACCCCGATTTATACAAGCGCGCCGTGGAGATCGAGAAGCTCGCCAAGTCACATCTGCGTACCGTGAAAGGACTCGGCCGGGACTGGGAGTGGGATGAGTTTATCCGGTTTGACCGGATGCAGCTCTCCCTGTTTGACGAGTACCGGCTGCTCGAAGAAGATGATCCCGGCGGCGGGTGCAACGGCTGTTATGACTGCTACCGGAGCTATATGTAAGATCAAGGAGGAAACCGCCATGCCAAACGCTCTGTTCACCATCACATCGGAGCAGGCCGTAAACCACTACCTTACAGAGAACTTCGGCGCGCCGCGGGAGGTTCTGGCGCTGCTCCACAGGGTAAAAAACAACGTGGAGCGCAACCCCAACTGCCGCCTGACCGCCGCCGAATGGCTGACGCATACCTCGAAACGCGGCCTGCCTTTTTCGCCTCACCCCTCCCTGCGGCTCTTTGAATCGTTGGGGCCGGAGGATTTCTCGGCGCGGCTGCGGGCGTTTCACGCGAAGCCCAAAGCGGACCGGATCGTCACCCTGGACTACGACGCCAACCTGTTTGCGCTGTCCGAGTGGACGCCGGACGGCATCGAAACCCTGAGTGGCCCGCTGGACGGGGTGACCGCCGCCTATGGCGCCGCCCTGCGGAAGAAAAACAGCACGCAGACCTACCTCAATGAAAAGGTCTTTACAGCGGAAATCGAGCGCGTCTGCACCGTCGAAACGGAGAATTTCGCGCCGCGGATCGGGGAACAGGACGGCGGCCCGAAGCTCACCATGTGAATGAAAGGAGATCGAACCACATGAAAAAAGCCACCATTACCATCAGCTTTGAGCAGGAAAAGCTCAAGGCGCTCCAGTTTTACGCCGGGAAAAAAGAAGCCAGCCTGCAGGGTGAGCTGGACGAATTTCTGCAGAAGCTCTACGAAAAATATGTCCCGGCGCAGACCAGAGAATATATCGAAAGCGAGGCCGAGGATGAAAAACCCCAGCCCCGCCCGCGGCCCAACCGCCCCGCTTCGCCGCCTCTGTCCCCGGCACAGGGAGGCGGAAGCCATGACTGAAGATGAAAAAAGAGCGGATGCCTCGCAAAAATTATTCGCCTCGGCCCTCCGCTTTCGGGAAGGGGCCGAAGCTGTGCTGGCCCTCGGCGAACGGTTTGCCGGAAACGCCGCCGCCCTCTGTTGCCAGAGCGCGCAGCGCATGATCACCGCGCTGACCTGGGCGAAAAAGCTGGATAACGATGTGCCGCTGGTTAACACGGCGGCCGGACTTTGGGATATCTGTACGGCGGCGTATGAGGAACTGAAATCCGTGAACGCCGATGCACTGTTCCTGCTTGCCTGCGAATGGGCAGGCTATCCCAAAGAGCCCTGGGAGCAGAAACCCGACCGGGAATACGCTCTGGAGGCCATACGCCGCGCCGCAACGCTGGAGGGGGCCATCCTGAATATTGCGCCGGAACTCGCGGGGCGGTTGGAGATTGATCTGAACAGCTCCGGCCGGGATGAAACGCCCGGTCCGGAGAACGGAGAAATCGGGCAGGGTCCCGCGGCGGACGGACCGTCGCGGGGTATGAGCATGTAGAACAGGAGGCGGAGGAATGAGCCGGTCATTTGAGGAAACCCGCCAAATGGCGGCGGATAACATCGGCGACATGGAGCGCCGGCTTGCCAGTATGACGCGGACCTACAACAAGTATATGAAGCATGGGGCGGTGAACGCCGCGGCCGAGCTGATGACCGGGATGGAGGCTCTGGAACGCGAAATTGCCGGCGAACAGGAAATGTACAGGCTGGCCTTCTATTAACCGCCGCCCCTGGGAGCCGCTTGCGCCCCTGTCGCGCCCCGTGTGGCGTTTTCCGGGCGGGGGTGGGCTCCTTACACCTGCGGCCCGGCTGAAACGCGCTGTGGGGGCTTTGTCGCGGGGGTTGGAAGAAACGGGAGAAACCGGCCCTGCCACTCCCCGCGCCGCTCCCCCTTTTCCGGACGGTGAACCCACCGGTCGAAAACACTGCGGGATAAAGAGGTGGTATCGCGCTGCGATCCCACCTCGGCTCACACCGCCCCGCAACGCGGGTCGGGGAACGGTTGAACCCACCCCATTGCATAGTATCAGATCGCGCCATATATACCCGGCTGTGATATCAGAAAAAGCAGAAACGCCGGCGTTTACGCCGCTCTTTCGGATATTAGGCAACCGAATAATGGAGGAAATGAAATGCCAGAAGAAAGAAATACTTTTGTCCTGCGGCTTTCGCCACAGGTCCGCCAGCTCGTGGCACATCTGTATGAGAGTGACAATTGCAAGAGCCAGAACGAGTTTATTGAAAAGGCGATCATATTCTACGCCGAATATATCTCCGTGCAGGACAACTCACAATTTCTCCCCCACACGCTGGTCAGCGCCATCCGCGGCACGCTGGACGACAGCGAGAACCGCGTCGCCCGCCTGCTGTTCAAGCTGGCGGTGGAGGTGTCGATGATGATGCATGTGCTGGCCTCCGGCCTGGAAATCACCGATGAGGAACTGAGCAGGCTTCGTGGGAGATGCGTGGGCGAGGTCAAACGCACCGGAGGCCGTATCACCTTCGATGATGCGGTCGGGTTCCAGAAAGGCGTGTAGGTGACGCTCCATGCCGCGCGTCATTTTCAAATGTCCCCATCTCAAGGGCGGCGGCGCGACGGCGGCACACCGCAGGTTTTATGTGAAATACATCGCCACCCGTGACGGCGTGGAAAAAATGGACGACACCCGCAAGCTGCTGCCGGCGACACAGAAGCAGCAGAAATTGATTGCACAGATACTGCGGGAGTTCCCCGGCACGCGGGAGCTGTTCGAGTATGAGGACTACCTGGCAAACCCGATGCGGGAAAACGCCTCGGAGTTTATCACCGCAGCCCTCGAACACAACCTGCATGAGATTGCCAGGCGGGAAAACTACATCGGCTACATTGCCACCCGTCCCCGTGCCGAACGTATGGGATCGCACGGGCTCTTCACCACAGCCGGCGCCCCGGTGGTGCTGGAGCAGGTGGCGGAGGAAGTGGCGGAGCATCCGGGCAATGTCTGGACGCCGATCATTTCCCTGCGGCGGGAGGACGCCGCCCGGCTCGGCTACGACAACGCCGAAAACTGGCGGACGCTCCTCTCGTCATACGCTACGGATTTTGCAAAGCAGATGAAAATCCTGCCCTATCACTTTCGATGGTACGCCGCCTATCATGACGAGGGGCATCACCCGCACATCCACATGGTCTGCTGGTCAACCGATTCCGGCGAGGGATTTCTGACAAAGACAGGTATCCGCGGCATCAAGTCCGACCTGGCGGGCAGGATTTTCCGCGGGGACGCTGATGAACTTTATCAGCGGCAGACCCGGTACCGCGACGCGCTGACAGCAACGGCGCAAGAGGTCATGGAGCAGCTTGTCGGGCAGATGCAAAATGGCGTGTTGTACAACGAAAACATCGAACGGCTCACCGCTCACCTGGCGCACCGGCTGCAGTTCCACTCCGGCAAAAAACAGTACGGCTACCTGAAGGAGCCGCTCAAGGCTGTGGTGGACGGGATCGTGGACGAGCTGGCAAAGGACCCCCGCGTGGCGGAAGCCTACCGGTTGTGGTGCGATATGCGCCTCGAAGTCCTCCGCGCTTACAAAAAAGACCCGCCCCACCCCGGCCCGCTCTCCAAACAGAAAGAACTGAAGCGCATACGCAATATCGTCATCGAGGAAGCCGCGAAGATCGGCGGCTTGGAGTTTACCTTTGAGCAGCCGGCGGAGGCCGACGATCCGTTCCCCGGACGGGAGGGCGGCGAACCGGACCCCGAACCTTTCTCAGCGGATCTGCCGGAGGCGGATGAGGGCGGCGGCGCCGAACCGGACGCGCCGGAACCGGAGGACGCCGAACCGCGTGTGGAGTGGAGCGAGAAGTACCGTCAGGCAAAGGAATACCTCTACGGCTCGGAGGATGTGCCGAGGGATTTCGATGCAGCGTTCCGGCTGTTCACCGAGGAAGCCCTTGCCGGGAACGCCCTCGCCATGCATGACCTCGGCCGGATGTTTGCGGACGGCCTTGTCCCGCAGGCTGAGATCGAGCGCGCCGGAGGCGAATCGGGTCCGGCGTCACGCTGGTGGTACGAAAAGGCCCTCGCCGCCTTTCTCGCCGTGGAGGACGAGAAGGCGGGCCGGTATGTCGAGTACCGTATCGGCAAGATGTACGCGGCGGGGCTCGGCACGGAGCAGGATCACGGCGAAGCGGCCGGCTGGTTTCGGGAATCGGCGGATCAGGGCTACAAGTACGCCCAGTATTCCCTCGCCGGCCTCTATTATCACGGCAAAGGCGTCGGGCAGGATTATGAAACCGCTCTCGAACTCTATACCAAATCCGCTGCGCAGGGTTTTCCCTACGCTGATTATGAGCTGGGCAAAATGTACAGGGACGGCGTCGGCACATCAAAAGACGACGCAGCCGCGGACATCCACTTCCGGAATGCGTACCGCGGCTTTGTTTCGCTGGAGCGGCGCAGCCACGACGATAAGCTCCAGTACCGCCTGGGCTGGATGCTGGAGAAGGGCGTCGGGACCGAAAAGGACATCCCCGCGGCGATGGCGTTCTACGAGAAGGCGGCCGGCGTCGGGAACGCCCACGCCCAGTATGCGCTGGCAAAGCTGATCCTCGCGGATGAAACCGCCGCGCCCGAACGGGCGGCGGCCGCGGTCGCGCTGCTGGAAAAGGCGGCTGACGCCGGAAACGGCGCGGCGGTGTACGCACTCGCCAAGCTCTACCGCGACGGCGCCGGTAGCGGCATAATTGAAAAGGATATGGCAAAAGCCGTGCCGCTGTTTGAGCGGGCCGCTTTGGAATTTCATAACGAACACGCCGCATACGCCCTCGGCAAGCTGTTCCACGACGGCGCGGAGCTGCCGAAGGACATGGACGCCGCCGTCCGCTGGTTTACGCTGGCGGCGGAGCAGGGCAACCAATTTGCGCAGTACCGGCTGGGAAAGCTGTATCTCTCCGGCGAAGATGTTCCAAAAGACGCGGAAAAGGCCGTCCGCTGGCTCACAGCCTCCTCGGAGCAGGGCAACCAGTTCGCGCAGTACGCCCTGGGCATGTTGTATCTCAAGGGTGAGGACGCTCCGAAGGATGTGCCGGCAGCGGCGGCGCTGCTGGAGAAAGCGGCGCTGCAGGACAACGAGTACGCCGCGTACCAGCTCGGCAAGCTCTATCTCGCCGGCGGGGATATCCCGAAGGATGCGGAGAAGGCGGTCCGGTGGTTCACCGCCTCCGCGGAGCGGGGCAACCAGTTCGCCCAGTACGCGCTCGGCAAGCTGTACCTGATGGGAAAGGATGTGCCGCGCGACCGGGAAGCCGCCCTGCGGTGGTTTACCCTGTCGGCGGAGCAGGGAAACATCTACGCCCGGTTTTTTCTCGACCACTTCGACCAGTTCAAAGACCCGTCCGCGTTCCTGACTGCCTCCCGGCTCCTGCACCACATGGCGGGCATCTTCCGCGACAACACGCCCCAGCCTCCCTCCGGCTCCGGTGGAATCTCCCTCGACCGCAAGCTCCTGCGGAAGCTGCGGGAGAAGAAGATCGCGCAGGGTCACGCGGCGGACGACCACGAACAAACGCAAACCATGCAGCTATAACCATGACGGCGGGCGCCGCTCCATTACGGGGCGGCGCCCTTTACATATCCGAGAAAGGGGGAATCCCATGTCACCATATATCCATTTTACCGACGAACAGATCTACCGGGCCAACTCGGTCGATCTGGAGAAGTTCCTGGACCTGCAGGGAGAGAAGCTGCTGAAGTCCGGGCATGAGAAGCGCCTCGCCAGCGACCGCAGTATCACGGTGCGCGGCAACGCCTGGTACGACCACTCCGCGGAAGAAGGAAGCCTCGCCATAGACTTCGTCCAGAACTTCTACGGCCTGTCCTTTCCCGAAGCGGTCACGCGGCTGCTGGGCGGCGAAACCGGCAAGGAGTACGATCAGGCGGAAGAAGAAGCGCCCAAAGCGCGAAAGCCCTTCGCGCTCCCTCCCGCCCACTCCGACATGCGCCGGGTGTATGCGTACCTGCTGAAAAGCCGCCTGCTCGACCGGGATATTGTCACCTATTTCGCAAAGGAGAAGCTGATCTATGAAAGCTGCGAACGGATGAAGAACAAGCAGGGCGAGTGGCGGGAATACCACAACGCGATCTTCGTCGGCCCCGACGAGAACGGAACCGCCCGCCACGCCCACAAGCGCGGACTCTACACCGAGGGCGGCTACAAGGGGAATCTCGATGGCAGCGATCCCGCGTACAGCTTTCACCACGCCGGGACCAGCGGCCGGCTCTATGTGTTTGAGGGTCCCATCGACCTGCTATCCTTCCTCTCCCTGTACCCGAAGGACTGGCGGCAGCACAGCTATGTCGCGCTTTGCGGTGTGGCGGAACACGCCATGCTGAAGATGCTGGAGCTGCACCCGCATCTGCGGGAGGTGGCGCTCTGCCTCGACCACGACGAGGCGGGGATCGAGGCGGCCGGGCGGCTGACCGAAATCCTCGCGGAGAAAGGGTACGGCCAGGCCGCGCCCCTGCGGTCAAGGCACAAGGACTGGAACGAGGATATCAAGGCGGGTCACGGCCTGCCGGCCATCCCCGCCGAGGAACACCCGCAGGTCATCCTGTGCGCTCCCGTCTGCGAACGGATCGCCGGGCTGTCGGCGATCCTGCCAAAGACCTCCGACCCGGAAAAGCGCCTCCCCGATCTGCTGCGGGATTTCAAGAGCCACCTGCACTGGGGCCGGTTCGAGAAAGCCGCCGAATGCATGGAGGATATGGCGTCCCTCTCGCTGTTCGCGGCGGCGCGGGAGTACCGGCAGATGGACCGGAGCATGTCCCCCGGCGAGCTGTTGGCCATGCTGCAGGACAGCTTCCGGCCCCATCAGAACCGGGGCAAAATCCATAACCGCGCCGACGAACTGGCAATCAGGCTGCAGGCCGCCCTCTCGCTGCGCCAGGCTGACGGCATCCGCATGCCGGAGCAAAAGCAGAAGCAGGCGGACGCCTGGATGGATCTCGCCCTCGGATGCGCCAAAGTGATCATCCGCGCCCAGGCGGACGAGTTGAAGCTGGCGCAGAAGGAGCAGGCGCGGCAGGATGCGGGAATCGTGATGTCATAGAAAGGTGGGTTACAATGGTTGAACAGGATTTGCAGCAACGCTATATCGACAAGATCAACGGCGAAATACTCCCCCATGTTAATCTCGGCAGGCTTGACCGCTCCTGCAATTCCCAGGACACCGGATACGCCGCGGAGATTCTCAGAGATATGCACAACGCCTTTGTGCAAGTCTATGGTACGGATAGATTGGGATGCGACGGTGAGTACGAGTTTGTCTGCGTTCCCGCCGTGGTACAGGCGCGAAAAACCGGGCGCCTGACGGTTGGTCTCCTCGACTTGGATCTCGAATCGTCCGGGGAACATTGGGGTACGCGCTTCTTTTCACCGGAGGGTATTCTTGAACAAGGCTCTCCTGACAACAACGAAAAGGAAATGCAGTATATCCGCGACAATTACATCCCCTACGATTACTGGTACACTCCCAAAGTTGATGGGGATATCCACATCGACCCTGACTCCGCCCCTGAAGCTGTTGCAAATCTTCTGAACGAGGCGCGCAGCGGCCAACAGCCCGGTCAGGGTGGTATAGAAATGAAATAACCTCACTGCAACCTCTCTTCTGACATTGAGAAATCAAAGGCAGAAGGAGGAAAAACATGCAACCCGTTATGTTACTGATCGGGATCGCCGCGCTGATGTTCGCGGTGATCGGCGGTCTGTCGCTCCTGGCGCATTACTATACCCTTGCCGGCATCAAGAGCCGCACGGTGGGCGACGGCCAGCACGGAACGGCGCGGTGGGCCACCAAACAGGAAATCCACAAGACCTATACCCATGTGCCCTTCGCCCCCAGGCTGTGGCGCCAGGGAAAGAACCTGCCGGAAGCGCAGGGGCTGGTCATGGGGAGCACGGGGCCGAAAGGCGCGGTGACGGCCCTGGTGGACACCGACGACGTCCACGCCCTGATGATCGGCGCGTCCGGCGTTGGCAAAACAGCGTTCTGGCTTTACCCAAATCTGGAATACGCCTGTGCCAGCGGTATGTCTTTTTTATGCTCGGACACCAAAGGCGACCTGTTCCGAAACTACGGACACATCGCCAAAGACTGCTACGGGTACAACGTGGCGGTCATCGACCTCCGCAACCCCACCCGCTCGGACGGCTTCAATATGCTGCATATGGTCAGCAAATATATGGACGCCTACGGCGCGGACCCCTGCAACCTGGCAGCGAAGGCCAAAGCGGAGAAGTACGCCAAGATCATCTCCAAGACCATCGTCAACTCCAGCGGCGACAGCGCGGCCTACGGGCAAAACGCCTTCTTTTACGACGCGGCGGAGGGGCTTCTCACTGCCGTCATCCTGCTGGCCGCCGAGTACCTTCCCCAAAAGGTGCGGGGCTACGGCGAGATCGTGGAGCGGCGGCACATCATCAGCGTGTTCAAGCTGGTGCAGGATCTGCTGGCGCCCAGCAAGGTCAAGGGCAAAAGCCAGTTCCAGATTCTGATGGACAGACTCCCGTCCGACCACAAGGCCAAGTGGTTCGCCGGCGCCGCGCTCAACTCGGCGGATCAGGCGATGGCCTCCGTCCTCTCCACCGTCCTCTCCCGGCTTAACGCTTTCCTCGACAGCGAGATGGAGCAGATTTTATGTTTTGACACCGCCATCGACGCGGAGAAGTTCTGCAATGAGAAGTCCGCGCTGTTTATCGTGCTGCCGGAGGAAGATACAACAAAGTATTTCATGGTCAGCCTGCTGATCCAGCAGCTCTACCGGGAAATCCTCTCGGTGGCCGACGAGCACGGCGGCAAGCTGCCGAACCGCGTGGTATTTTACCTTGACGAAATAGGAACGATACCGCCCATTGAGTCGCTGGAGCTGATGTTCAGCGCCTCCAGGTCGAGGCGTTTGCTTCTTGTGCCGGTGGTGCAATCGATTACTGGACAGCTCGTCAAAAACTACGGCAGGGAGGGCGCCGAGATCATTGTCGACAACTGTCAGGATGTGATCTTCGGCGGCTTCGCCCCCAACAGCCAGACGGCGCAGGAGCTGTCAAAAGCCCTCGGCAGCCGCACCGTGATGAGCGGCAGTATCAACCGCGGCAAAAACGATCCAAGCCAGACCCTGCAGATGATGGAGCGGCCGCTGCTGACCCCCGATGAGCTGAAAACCATGCCCAAAGGCCAGTTCGTGGTGATGAAAACCGGAACCCGTCCCATGCGGACCACCCTGCGCCTGTTCCTGGATTGGGGCATCGAGTTCGGCAAGCCCTATGAGATCGGGGAAAAGGCCCACCGGCGCGTCGCTTATGCCGACAAGCAGGAGCTGGAGGAAGAAATCATCCGCCGCCATCACGGGAACATGGCGTTTGACGAGTACGACGACGGCGAGCTTGCCGCGCAGGGCGGCATGCAGCAGACACAGTCGGATCACGCCCGCGGGGTAAAACCGGAACCCGGCGCGCGCATCCGCACGACGCAATAGCAAAAAGGAGTTGATATCCGAGTGAGTTTTTTTGGTTCCATTTACTCGGCCGGCCTGCCCCACCGCGCTGTCGCGGTCTATATGTACCTGCGCGACCGGGCCGACGCGCAGGGCAGGTGCTGGCCCGCTGTCCGGACCATCGCGCGGGAGTTGGGGCTCTCCCGCAGCACGGTCAAGCGCGCCCTCCATGATCTCGTACAGAGCGGCTATCTGAAGAAGGAGCCGCGCTACCGGGAGAACGGGAGCAAGTCCTCGAATCTTTTTACCGTTCTGTAGGCGCAAAAAACAGACCTCTCCCGCCAGGGGCGAAGTCCGCGCTATTCGAGAACCCAGTACCGGTTCATGATGACCCAACCGGAAGGGCCAACTTTAACAGAGATCTAAAAACAGAGAAAAAACAATCTATCAAGGTCCAGGATCACATGAAAGCCGGAAAGAAAATCGCGCCGCGGCGGATCGGCGTGTTTTTCTTTCTGCTTTACCGGCTATTTGTCCTCCAGGCTGTCCAGAAAGAGGTCAAGGCTGCGGCGCTGGTTCGGCAGCAGGCCCCGGAACCTGTTCACCAGCGCCCGCTCCGCTTCGTTCAGTGCATATTCTTCGACCGGCTCAGGTTTGCGCCGGATCGTAGTCCGAGCAAGCAGAAAGTCGACGGATACGCCAAAGAAGTCGGCATACTTGTTCAGTGTCGATATATCCGGTTCATAGCTTCCATTTTCGTAATTGTGTATTTGAGCCTGCGCCAGATCAAACTGATCCGCCAGTTTTTGCTGACTCAGCTTGCGCTCCTCACGCAGTATGCGTAAATTTATCATGTCATTCACCACCCGCCCTTATTTTAACAATTTCAACTTATTAACCGCAAAAAGATTAGATTATTATTGATAATAAGATTATCTTATGGTAAACTATAAGCTGATCTGGTCAAAGGGGGATGGTGATACGAATAAGAAACTGGAAACGGCAATCATGAACTGTTTAATAGAAACCCGGCCGCGGATAAACGAAGTTTTTTGGATGGAGTTTATACAGACCACGGCTGACAAGCTGGCGATCCACCACTTCGGACTCGGCCTGTATCTGCGAAACAATGTGCTGAAACCGGAGAGCGAGCTCTATAAGCTGTTCATGCTGGCGGGAATCGGACACAAGGACGATATGTCCTCGATGATGATGAAACGGTGGCATAAGGCTCTGAACGGGCGACAGGAAACCGACTGTACAGGGCATGAGCAAATACAAGACTATGTATGGAGAGTGACAAAAATGGAATCAACGGGAATCACACGGGCAATCGATGAGCTGGGGAGGTTTGTGCTACCGGCGGAGGTACGCGCGAAATTCGATCTTAAGGAAAAGGACACGCTGGAAGTCTTCACCGACGAGGGCGGCATCTACCTGAAGCCATACGACACGAAACACTGCGTTTTTTGCGCGGAGAAAGACAATCTGATCCCGCACGGCGACAAGTACATATGCGGAACATGCCTGACGACGATAAACGAGCAGGCGGCGGATGTAGAATAGAGTATGATGGGGAGTATCCACAGAAAGCGCAGCAGCGTGAAGCCGCTAAACAAAAGCCCTCTTGTGCAGGTTTTTGGGATGGACATGGGGTTATCTCGGCAAAAGGGCAGACGGCAAAAACCGTCTGCCCTTTTGCCTAACTGGGATTAAGGCGTTCACTTTATGCCAGACTAACCCTGTGAATATTTCACAGGCAGTTAATCAGTGTATTATTGTAAATGGACGACCTAATGAGAATATGATAGGAGCTATAAAAATGAGTGGTACAATCAACATTCTTATTCAAAAGAACAGCGCGGGAACATGGCTTGCGCTTCCCGCAGGCAGGGAAGGTTTTCAAAAGGCGATGAACGAGATCGGAGCGATCGGCTCCAGCGACATGACTATCGGCCAATACAAAACAAAATTGGCTGCGCTTCCGGTGGAAATATTGATGAGGGCGGATCTCAACATAGTGAACTATATGGCGGCGCGGCTGGATGGACTGTCACCCGATCATGTCGAATTGCTGGAGGCTATGCTGGAAAGTCCTTTGAAGGCCAATGTGCTTCAAAGCATTGAACGTGTAATTGATTTCACCCACAATATCGGCGTCTACGAAGTCTACCACGGCGTTCACGGCACGGAGGATTTGGCGCGGTACTACATTAACGAATCCGGCTTGATCCAGATGCCGCCTGAATGGGCGGAGGGCATTGACCTTGAACGGTTCGGGAAGAATCTCGAAAAGCAAGAACCCGGTTATTACACAAGGCATGGTTACCTGATCGCCACCGGTCTTGCTTGGACTCCTAACTTTGAAAAGAGCGGCGAGGTTCCGTCCGAGTACCGCATAGCGCCTTAATGATATAGCAACGGCGGCCCGCCGTTGTGCCAAATGCTCCCGCCGCCAAATCGGAAATGAGAGATTCTGGCAACCATTATGCTCCCACCTTTGCGCATCGGCAAGCGAAGAGCCGTCGAGGAAGCGATTGCAGACAGTGTCGGCTTGCGGCATCCCCATCCGAGTTCCGGAGCGGAAACCCGGCGACCACCATCTATGTGATTCACGTTAATTTTATTGCGGCCGGATGGATGCGCAGCCACCGATAGATGGTAATCTTGAGGGTATGAGAGGCGCCATCATCAAGCAAAAGCGCGGTGGAGTCCACCGCGCTTTACTATACAGATATATCTACTTCTAAGGGCATATGATCACTATATTGCAGCCAATACTTATAATCCCCTATTGTGAATTGACTTAATATCTCTCTTTTACAAAAGCAATAGTCCATGTGATACGGGCGCTCCATGCTCCTGTAGAGATAGAATGTGGGTATCGTTTCCTCCCCATGCCGTTCACCGTTTATCAGATGGTAGGCGGATATCAACCCTTTTTTCTGCAGCTCAACTACAAACTTTGAATGTGAGCCTGCGGAATACTTCTTATCCCATATGGCGTTGCTGTTAAAATCACCGATAATAACTGCCTTTTTCCTGATACGCCTGCTGTTCCGATTTTGAAATTCGAGATAATTTTTACTATATGGCTCCATCGCCCAAACAGCCACAATGTCAAGTGACTGATCAACTTTGCATGGCAGAAAATAAGATAACCCCTCCGTATCCCATTTATACTGTCTAAGATGAATGGAGGGCCTTGCGAATATGCCAAGCCCCTTATTTCCGTTATTCCCAATCCAAAGATGATTTTCTGCAAAAGCCCTGTATTCTGTACTCTTTGTGGTTTGGGGATTTTCGCACTCTTGAATCACATATATATCCGCGTCAAGTTCAGAAATAATTCTGTGCTTCTCACGAAACTTACAGTTACAATTCCAGCTTACAATCTTCATATCATGGTCTTTTCTCCCAGCCTTTTTTCTGCGAATCCCGTCAATTCTTTTCAGCATTGCGTGTCTGCGCTAAAAAGTAATACCACCGTCCCCGGCACCGTTTATTGCCTACCGAGAACAGTGGTATATGGACTACTTACTTTCCGTCACCCGCGCTTTTGAGTTCGCCGTTTT
>Ga0153924_1000028_pt1 | contig 126602 bp, 127 predicted proteins | sample TSNJ008MetaG_FD_104709 | JGI IMG/M metagenome (GOLD analysis project Ga0153924, IMG submission 104709) | Attine ant fungus gardens microbial communities from New Jersey, USA - TSNJ008 MetaG | ecosystem: Host-associated > Fungi > Mycelium > Unclassified | place: USA: New Jersey, Wharton State... | reverse complement strand
CCAATACCTCCCCAACGACTTCGCCTCCCTCGGAGCAGACGGCTTCGGCTTCTCCGACACCCGCCAAGCCGCACGCCGCTACTTCAAAAACGACACCCACTCCATCGTCGCCAAAACCCTCCAGTTGCTGGCTGCGCGAGGGGAAGTAGAGGAGGGCGCGCCGTCGTACGCCATTGACCGCTACAAGTTGCTGGACGTCAACGCCGGCACCACCGGCGGAGCAGGCGGCGACGCCTAAATAGCCCGCATAACAAAAGTGGCGGCAGCGTTCGGAAAGAACACTGCCGCCACTTTTGCTTGGGCTGATAACAACCCTGGACTAGGTGCCAAGGTTCCGTCGATCCACCACAAAACCGGTTGCCGCGTTCTCGCGCACGGCGTTGATCCCGGCCACTACTGCTTTCAGATTGGGAAACTGCGGCGACACTGCCACAACCGTTCCATCCTCCGCGGTCAGCCGGAACCGGAATGCGTTGGTTCCTGCCTTGAGAATCTCAAAACTGCCAGCCATTTTCCCCTGTTCTTTCACGCGACGTTGCGTATCCGAGCTGACTTCATAACTCCCTCAAAGACCATAGCCACCATTTCAGACCACCAACAGCCCTACCGGCGGGTAATCTACAACCGATATCGGTAGATCTCTTGGAAAGAACCCAAGGAGCTAGAGACCGTATGGATCGCCGCGCGTATGGTGAGGATATGACTGCTACCGGCACTGCCCCCACCACGGGTGTGCTCTTGGCTGCCGGCGCCGGAACCCGGCTGGGCCGAGGCCCCAAGGCCTTGCTGCCGTTCCGTGGCAGGACTTTGGTGGAGGTTCTGGCCGACACGTTGTTCGACGGCGGCTGCAGCGAAGTGGTGGTGGTCCTGGGCGCCGAGGCCGGGCAAGTCCGCCGCAGCACCGATTTGGGCGCTCATGTGGTGGTGGAAAACGAGCACTGGGCCAAGGGAATGGCCGGTTCCTTCCGCACGGGGATCGATGCTGCCGCAGAGGGCAACAACATCATGGTGGCGCTGGTGGACCAGCCCGGATTAACCCCGACGGCAGTGAGCAGGTTGCTGGGCAGCCACCGTTCCGGCCGGGTCACCGCAGCGGCCTATCCGGACGAGTCAGGTCACCTGAAGCGCAGGCACCCGGTGATTTTCGACGTCGGACTCCGCGGCGAAGCGGCCGCAGCAGCCAATGGTGACACCGGTGCGCGTACTTTCCTTAAGGCCCATCCCGGCTTGGTGGACCTGGTGGATTGCAGCGACCTGTGCTCGGGCGAAGACCTGGACACCAAGGCGCAGCTGCATCTGCTGGAAGGCTGAGCCCCACCGGGTAAAGGCTGAGCCCACCGTAAAGGCTGGGCGTGGACGGTAAATTAGGGTCCATGATCCGCATCTCACCTGATGATCCTGCACGCCCTGATGTCCATGCGCTCCTGAGTGAGCACCTGGCGGACATGTTCGCCACCTCCCCCGCAGAGAGTGTCCATGCCTTGGACCACTCAGCGTTGACTCATGAGTCGATCACGTTCTGGACGGCACGCGAGGACGGGGTCCTGCTGGGTTGTGGAGCGCTGAAGAAATTGTCCGCCGGGCAGGCCGAGATCAAATCGATGCGCACAACGGCCGCCGCACGGGGCCGGGGCGTGGCCACGCAGATGCTGGAACACATCGTGGCCGAAGCTGCCCGGCTGGGCTACCAGCGCGTGAGCCTGGAGACCGGAACCGAGGATTACTTCGCGCCCGCACGCAGGTTGTATGCGCGGCATGGTTTCACCGAGTGCCCGCCGTTCGGGGACTACACCTTGGACCCGAACAGCGTGTTCATGGAGCTCACCCTCCACCCAACTAGGGGACAGCAAACGTCGCACTGAGTGCTCATAGCGACGTTTGCTGTCCCCTACTTGGGTTCGCGGGGTTGGGTTCGCGGGGTTGGGTTAGTTGCGAATGAGGGTGCGGTCCCGGAGGGCCAAGTAGATCTTGTCCCGCGCGATGGGCAACTCCCCGAATCGGATCCCCGTGGCATTACGGATGGCATTGGCCAGGGCGGGTGCCACGGGGTTGAAGGGGCTCTCACTCATGGACTTGGCACCCAGAGGTCCCGTGGAGTCGTTGGTGGTTGCGAAGTACACCTCACTCCTGGGCACGTCCGCGAACGACGGAATGTGGTACTGCCGCAGAATGTCCGTGGTAACGCGGCCGGCGTCGTCCACTTTCACTTCCTCATACAGCACTGCACCGAGCGCCTGGGCAATGCCGCCCTCGATCTGACCGCGGCACTGCCTCGGGTTGACCACCACGCCGGCATCGGCGGCCTGGACACTTTGAAGGATCCGCAGCTCACCCGTCCCCGTGTTCACGGCCACGCGAAAACCGTGGACGTTGAACGCGACCGATCGCGGCGTACCTCCCCAGTTGCCGTCGGTGGCGAGCCGAACGCCTTGCAGCCGGGCGGCGTCGAGAATTTCCGTCAACGGCACGGTCCGCTCACCGCAGTGAACGCCGCCGTCCACCAAGCGGCAATCCGTCAGAGCCGCACCGGTCAGCGATGCCGCTACCGTCTGGATCCTGGTGGCGAGTTCCAGTGCGGCGCCCAACGTCGCCTTGCCCGCAACCACTGTGCCAGCGGACCCAAAGGCGCCGGTATCGTGCTCCACAAGATCGGTATCGGCCTGCCGCACCATCACCTGGGAGGCCGATGTTGCCAGGGCTGTTGCGGCCAGCTGAGCGTGGACGGTAGTGGTGCCGTTACCAAACTCGGCAGTACCGACGTCGACGGCGAACCGTCCGTCCGCTTCCAGGCTCACCCGGGTGTGGGCGAAGTGGCCGCGGGGCGGGACGGTGTCGATCATGGACAGGGCCGAGCCCTCCCCCACCACCCAGTCCGGACCCAAGTCATCCAAGCCGGCGGCGCGGTAACGTTCGGCGCCACGGTCCAGAGCATCCCTGACCAAGGAAACACACTGGTCCAGCCCGTAGCTCCCGTAGTGGACGTCTTCTTCCGGCTCCGGCGTGGTGGAGAGCATGTGATCGCCCGGACGGACCATGTTCTTGAGCCGGAACTCCAAGGGATCCATGCCGATGCCAAGAGCCAGCTCGTCAATGGCCGACTCGATGGCGAAGATCATCTGGCTCAACCCATAGCCCCGGAAAGCGCCTGCGGGAACAGTGTTGGTGTACACCGCGTGCGCGTCCACTTTCTTGTTCACGCACTTGTACACAGCCAAGGACTCGCCGCAGCCGTGGAACATCACACCCGGAGCGTGGTTTCCGTAAGCACCGGTGTTGGTCAGGACATTCAGCTGCAGGGCAGTGAGGAAGCCGTCCCTGCTGGCCCCGGCTTTGAGGTGAATAGTGAAGGGGTGCCGGGTGGTGGTTGCCGTGAATTGTTCGGTGCGGGTGAACTCCAGCTGCACCGGCCTCCGCAGGGCCAAGGCCGCAAGGGCCACCAGGTCCTCGGTGAGGACCTCCTGCTTCCCGCCGAATCCGCCGCCAACCCGGCCGGCCACTACGCGGACGCTCTCCGGGGCCAGGTTGAACACGCGGCTCAGGGTCCGCTTCACCAGGAACGGAACCTGTGTGGAGGAGCGGACCATCAGCCGCCCATCCTCATCGATCCAGGCAATGGACGCGTGGGTTTCCATAGCCACGTGCTGGACCCTCTGGGTCTGATAAGTGTGCTCGTGGATGAAATCGGCGGTGGCAAATCCATCAGCAACGCTGCCCAGTTCTGCGTGGACCTCGGCCACCACGTTCTGGAGGGGCCGGGAAATGCGGGAGAACTCCCCGTCCTTTTCCCCGTGAATGGCAGGGGCTCCCGGGAGGATGGCCTCGTGGGGCGTAAACACCGGCTGCAGGAGCTCGTACTGCACGTCCAAGGCGCGCGCACCAGCTTCCGCCGCGCCCACGGACTCGGCAACCACGGCGGCAACCCGCTGCCCGATGAAACGCACCACGTCATCCAGCACCCGCGAGTCATCGGGATCATCCGTGTAATTCTCGTGCTGCGCTGAGGAGAACAGGAGCTCCGGCGCGTCCTCATGGGTGAAGACCGCCACCACTCCGGGAACCGCCAGCGCCGGGGCCTTGTCAATGGAGACGATCCGGGCGTGCGGATGCGGCGAACGTAGGAGCTTCATGTGCAGCAGGCCCGGAAGTTGCTCGGCCGGGACATCAAGGGTGTACCGCGCAGTTCCGGTCACCACTGCCTGGCCGGCCGGGGCGGGAACGTCGTCGCCGAGCTGGCCGGGCGTGGCGGGAACAGCAGCGGAAGCCGGCGCGCCCGGGACTGAATGTGCCCCCGAAACGTCAGCTCCGGCGTCGTGCTGGTGACTGCCGCTCTTACTGCCACCGTGACCGCAGACCGCGTCCGCAATGGAACGGTACCCGGTGCAGCGGCACAGATTGCCCTTGAGGTTCCGGGGCAGGTTGGCGCGTTGCTCGTCGTCGAACGTTGCAGCGGTCATCATCATCCCGGCGGTGCAGAAGCCGCACTGGAATCCTTGGGCCTCCAGGAACTGCTCCTGCACAGGGTGAAGTTCGCCGTCCCTGGACAGGCCTTCAATGGTGGTGACCGCTTTGCCCTCGGCACGGACTGCCGGGTAGATGCAGCTGTGCACGGGGGTGCCGTCAACGTGGACGGTGCAGGCGCCGCAGTCGCCGCCGTCGCAGCCCTTTTTGACGCCGAAGTTACCTTCTTCGCGGAGGAACGTGCGCAGGCATTGGCCGGGGCGGGGTGTTCCCTGCGAGGGGGCGCCGTTGATCTCAATTGCCATGGGAGGCCTCCTTTGGGGTGGCTTGGGTGTGGGGTTGTGTGGACGGCTGCGGCGAGGTGTTGTGCGGAGGCCAGAAATCGCCCGATACCGCCATGGATTCGTCCAACAGCTCTGCCCTGATTTCCTCCGCGAGCTTGAAGGTCATGTCGCGGCGCCAAGCGGGCAACCCGTGAATATCGTCGTGGTACAGCGGCCACGGAATGGAATGCTCGACGGCGGCAGCCAGCTTTCCGGCGTCGGGAACCTCCCCCGCGGGGAACCTCAGTTGCACCGGCCGCTTGGTGGAGGCGGTCACCGTGATGACCATGCCGAAAACGGGGTCAAACCGCCCGATCACCAACACGCCCGAGCGCCCAAGGTTGCTCAATGACAAGCGCCTAAAAGCAACCCTTGAAGAAAGAGCCTCGGCGGGAAGGTGGATGCTGCGGAGCAACTCCCCCGGCACCAGCACCGTCTGCATATCCCCGATGACAACGTCCGCCACAGGAACTGACCTGCTGGCACCGTCCGGGCTGAGGATAGTGGCCATGCCGTCCAGGCCCGCGCACAGGGAAGTCATGGGGCCAGCGGGAAGGCCAGTGCAGATGTTGCCGCCCACCGTGGACATGTTCCAAATTTTGAACGAGGCCACGAACGAGTCGCAGCACGGGCGGATCAATGCCAAGCCGGGCCATTCACGGCTGGTGGCTTCCGTGGACACGGGCAGGGCGTAGAGCTCGGCCACGGTGCAGGTGGCGGCCAATTCAATGCCGGCATCCGTGATGGTGATGGCTGGCCATTCCGCGTGGCCGAGGTCCAGAAGTCGCTTCAGGACCGTGCTGCCGTAAGAGAAAAGAACTGTGCCCCCGGCGAGCCAGGCATCGCCGTCGCGCCATTGTGCCGGATCCGTGGTGGGGACCACGGCCTCGATCGTGTTCATGTCCATGGGTCCTCCTGAGTGAGGTGGTCAGTAGCTGCCTGGTTTGGGGCGGGCTGGTTTGGCGCTGGGTGGTTTGGGGCGGGGTGGATGGGACCTGTGCTGTCCCTGAGCGAGGGGACCCCGGGCGTCTCCCGGCTTGCGGCCCCACGTCCGGCGATGATTTCTGCGGTGATGGAGACCGCCACCTCGGCGGGAGTCACTGCGCCAAGGTCAAGGCCGATCGGCGAGTGCAGCCGCTCCAGGAACTCCAGAGGCGTCCCGGCTTCAAGCAGGGCGTCGATCCTTTGGCGATGGCTTCGCCGGGACCCCATCGCACCAACGTAGGCCAGCTTCAAGCGGAGGGCACTTTCGAGCAAAGGGACATCGAACTTGGGATCGTGCGTGAGGACGCACACCACTGTGCGGGCATCGATGCGTCCCGCCGCAGCCTCCGATTCGAGGTAACGGTGCGGCCAGTCGGTGATCACTTGATCGGCCCCTGCGAAACGGCTTTGGGAGGCGAACGCGGGCCGGGCATCGCACAGGGTCACGTTGTAGCCGAGGAGTTGCCCGGCGGGAAGCAATGCTGCGCCGAAGTCGTTGGCACCGAAAATCAGCATCCGTGCGGCCGGGAGCCGGCTTTCAACCAACAGCGTGATGGGTTCCGGCGCGGTTTCCTCCCGCGGTGGCAAAGCCAACCTTTCGGTAGTCATCCAGCCGTCAATACAGCCTTCCGGCGGCGCCAAGCGAATCAATCCGGTGCGTCCGCCTTGGAGTAACGGCTCCACCTGGGCGGCAGCCGCGAAAAGTGTGGAGGGATGGTCACCCAGCAAGGTGGCGAGCTCCCGGGATTCCATGGCCCGGAAACGTACGGGATCATCCACCACCATGACACCGCCCTGGGTATCCAGCCTGCGGATCAAGGCAGCGGGACGCTGAGTCTCCGCGACGACGGAAAGTTCCGCCGCTCCGGCCGTGAGGGGCTGGATGTGGACTTCCAGCTCTCCTCCACAGGTGAGTCCGACGGCGAACGCGTCCTCTGCGCTGTAGCCGAACAACTCAAGGCGAGGGCCGCCGTCGCGCATTGCCTGCATTGCCGCCTCCACCACGGCGCCTTCAACGCAGCCTCCGGACAGACTGCCCAGGATCTCGCCGGTTTCGGCAACCATCATGGAGGTCCCCAGGGGCCGCGGCACAGAGCCGCCGGTCCCTACGATCGTGGCCACAGCACACAGTTGGCCGGAGACCGCAGGCCGCCAGCTGCCCAGTGAAGGCATCAGATCCAGCATGGCAACACATCCTTTTTCCAGGTGTCCCAGCCGGGTGGCCCGGCCGGAGCAGTGCGCGATCTTGCCCCATATTCTCATTTGCAGAGGCTGTTGAGGGGTAGTCGCGGTTAATCAGTGAAAGTTCAGTCAATAAGGGTTCATAGGAACGGGGGCAAGGGCTTCATCTCCCTGCCCCCGTTCCATAGCGGAGCGTCGGAAACCCTGCCACCGCCCGCCGTCGAGCCTTCTCCGGTTTGCAAAGTCCGGGAAAGGACGCGACGGCGGACGCCTATTCGTGCGGTGGGTACCGGCGGACCGCCGATCGAAGTGCCGGACACGGTACCCGCCGGCGCGGGACGCGGCTCCCGGCTAAACGCCCATCAGCGCGTTGATGGGGCCGCGGGCAAAGTAGATGATGAAGCCTGCCGTGACCACCCACATGAGCGGGTGGACCTTCTTGGCCTTGCCCGACGCTGCGCTGATCACGGCGAAGGAGATGAAGCCTACGCCGATCCCGTTGGCAATGGAGTACGTCAGCGGCATGGTCACGATTGTCAGGAATGCGGGCAGGGCGATTGAGAACTTGGTGAACTTGATCTCGCGGATCTGCGCCATCATCATGGCACCCACCACCACCAGGGCTGCTGCTGCAACTTCCAACGGAACCACCGAGGTGAGCGGCGTGAAGAACATGGAACCAAGGAACAGCAGGCCGGTCACCACCGAAGCAAGTCCTGTGCGTGCGCCTTCGCCGATGCCCGCTGCCGAGTCAATGTACACGGTGTTGGACGAACCGGACGTTGCACCGCCCACCACTGCGCCCATGCCTTCAACAATGAAGGCAGACTTCAGCTTGGGGAACGTGCCGTCCTTGTGGGTCACGCCCGCGCTCTTGGCAAGGCCGGTCATGGTGCCCATGGCGTCGAAGAAGTTGGTGAACACCAAGGTGAAAACCAACATGGTGGCCGCGAGCCCGCCGATTCTGGCGAAGGAACCAAAGAGATCGAACTGGCCCACCAAGCTCAGGTCCGGAACGGACATCAGCTGGCTGGAAAGGATGGGAACGTTCAGGTGCCATCCGCCCGGGTTGGTCGCGGAGCCGGGGCCAATCTTGAACACGGCCTCAGCAACAGCAGCCAAGATAGTGGTGGCCACGATGCCGATCAGCAGGCCGCCCTGGATCTTGCGTGCCACGAGGATGCCCATGGTCAGCAGGCCCACAATGAAAACGAGGGTGGGAATGGAGGTGATCGAGCCGTTATCACCCAGCTGCACCGGCGGGCCGCCCGTGGTTGCGCGAACGAAACCGGAATCGACGAAGCCGATGAAGGCGATGAACAGGCCGATGCCAACGGTGATGGCGGCCTTGAGCTCCTTGGGGACTGCTTTGAAGATCGCCGTCCGGGCACCGGTGGCGCCGAACAGAACAATCAGGATGCCGTTGATGACCACCAAGCCCATGGCTTCAGGCCACGTGACTTCCTGGATCACCGCAACGGCGAGGAAGGAGTTGATGCCCAAGCCGGCCGCGAGGCCGAAGGGCAGGTTGGCCACCAACCCGAAAATGATGGTCATGACCCCGGCGGTCAGGCCTGTGACAGCACCAACCTGTGCCGCCGAGAGCCAGCCGCCAGCCACATCAACCGGGGCGTTCTCTGCCGAGAAGCCGCCTAGGATGAGCGGGTTGAGGATGACGATGTACGCCATGGTGAAGAAGGTGACCAAGCCGCCGCGGAATTCACGGGCGAGCGTTGAGCCGCGCTTGGAGATCTGGAAGAACTTGTCCAAAAAGGAGTTCGACACCGGCGGCTTGCCGTTTGCGTTGGCCAGGCCGGTTGCCGTGTGCTTTGCTGCTGTGGGCTCTGCGCCTTTGCCTCCGTTGGGGAGGAGCGCAGCCTGCTTTTCAGCTGCTGTCTGCATTTCTGCGGGATCCAGGATTGTCATGTCAGCCACCGGGCCCTAGTAGTCAATCCTGGAATCAAGCGTGTTCCATGTGGTGAACGGCTGGAGGGCCTCCGGAGCCTGGGGGTCGCCCAGTTCCAGCTTGGCTACCGGCATCAGCGCGTCCCGGTTGTCGTTCTCGAAGTATTCGTAGAAGACTGCGTCGTCGAAGCCAACGGATGCGGCGTCGTGACGGTCTGCGGCAAAGAACACGCGGTCAACGCGTGCCCACAGTGCGGAGGCCAGGCACATGGGGCACGGCTCGCAGCTGGTGTAGAGGATTGCTCCGCTGAGATCGAAGGTTCCCAGTTCGCGGCAGGCGTTACGGATGGCCGTGACTTCTGCGTGCGCGGTGGGATCGTTCGTGGCGGTGACGCGGTTGACGCCTTCGAAGGCTTGTCCGTCCGCGGTGACAATGACGGCGCCGAAAGGGCCACCACTGTTAAGGACATTGGCTGTTGCAAGCTCAATGGATGTGGCCAGGAATTGCTCGGCCGTGACGGTTGTACTCATGTTGCGACTTCCTTAGTGCTGAGGAAGCCAGGTGACCTTTTTGGGGGCGCTACAGAGATGAGCTCCAGTTAGCTTGGTTACCAGGCTTCAGCATGTGCGATGAAGGTTAAGTTGCGCCTGGTAGATAGCTTCCCGAGGTCCGGGTGCCCGCCTTTGGCAGTTAGAGCGTAGCACCACGATTGTGAGCCGCGCCATACTTTTTTGAAAACTTAATTTCGTCATACGAAATTAGTTGTTTTTTGCATTCACGATCTTGGACCCGCCACGGACCCGTGCCAAATGTGACCGGGACGTGCCTGCGGGCGTTGACTGCCGCCGTCGAGCATTTTACTCTTTTGAGACCGGGACGCGCTTTGGCGCCCCGCAAACCTGGATCAGCAGACAGGACCTAACTGAGCTGGAACGCATACGTGCCGACCAGACAAGGAACCTGTCATGACGCAATCCCCCACCCGGCTCTGGATCAAGAATCCGCTGGGCATTTTCACCGCAAACAACCTCGACGCCGGCGGCGGCCTGGTAGTTTCCAGCTCCGGCACCATCCTCGAACTGGTGCCTTCCGGCGGGCAGCCATCTTCTCCCGCAACCGTTTTTGACGCTTCCTCCCACGTGGTGCTGCCCGGCCTGATCAACACGCACCACCACTTCTACCAAACGCTCACCCGCGCCTGGGGACCAGTTGCCAACGCGCCGCTGTTCCCGTGGCTGCAGAACCTGTACCCGGTATGGGCGCGGCTCACCCCACGCAGCCTTGAACTCGCTGTGCAGGTAGCCCTTGCCGAGCTGCTGCTCTCCGGCTGCACCACCGCCGCGGACCACCACTACCTGTTCCCCGACGGCATGGAAGACGCGATCGACATTGAGGTGGCCGCCGTACGCGCCATGGGGATGCGGGCCACGCTGACGCGCGGATCCATGACCCTGGGAGAGGACGACGGCGGGCTCCCGCCCAGGACCACAGTCCAGTCACCGGAGGCGATCCTTGCGGACAGCGAACGGCTGATTCGTTCTTATCATGAGACCGGTGACGGAGCTGTTGTACAGATCGCGCTTGCCCCGTGTTCGCCCTTCTCGGTGACCAAGGAAATCATGGCCGAAAGCGCCGCCATGGCCGAGCGGTTCGACATCCGCCTGCACACGCACCTCGCCGAAACCATCGACGAGGAAGACTTCTGCCAGTCCATGTTCGGACTCCGGACCGTGGACTACCTGGAATCCGTGGGCTGGCTGGGCTCACGCACCTGGCTTGGACACGGCATCCACTTCAACGACGAAGAAATTGCGCGGCTGGGAGCTGCAGGAACAGCGGTTGCCCACTGCCCGACGTCGAACATGCGCCTGGCATCGGGCACCGCGCGGGTCCTTGAACTTGAGGCGGCCGGTGTGCCCGTGGGGCTGGGAGTGGATGGATCGGCGTCGAACGATGCTTCCAACATGATCCTCGAAGCCCGGCAAGCCCTGTATCTGCAGCGCTTGCGGTATGGCGCATCCGTTCCCGTGGAGCGCGCGCTGGGGTGGGCCACCCGTGGATCCGCTGCAGTTCTGGGGCGCTCCGACATCGGCCAGTTGGCACCGGGCATGCAGGCAGACCTGGCCCTGTTCAAGCCGGATGAGCTCCGCTTCTCCGGAAGCCATGACCCCGTAGCTGCTTTGTTGCTTTGCGGAGCCGACCGTGCTGATCGCGTGATGGTAGGTGGCACTTGGCGTGTGGTTGACGGGGCCATTCCCGGGCTGGACGTTGCCGGGCTCATCGCTGAGCATTCTTCGGCGGCGCGGAAGTTGGTGGCGGGGTAGGTCTGGGCTGGGTGGGCCGGGTGGCTGGCTGCCGCCGGCTGCCTGATCTTGCCCCTTTTAGGGGGTTCCCTGCTCGGGATGCCGTTCGCGCGGCACTGCCAGCAGGGAACCCCCTAATCGGGTTCTCACATTGGGTCGGGTTGGTTAGATCGTGATCTTGTAAACGTGATGCGTGTACTCATTGGCAAAGGAATCCGTGAACTTACCCCCAGCTATTTGAAGCGTGCGGCCTTCGCCCACCACCTCCACCTGGGAACCCGTAATTCCCGCCGGCAGGGTGAACGTCTTGGAACCAGTGGCCCCGTTCAACCCAACTCCCGCGAAAAGGTACGCGCTGCCGTCCTTGGCCTTCAACATAGTGTCGGCACCCGCTGCGCCGGCGTTCCACTCATAGGTCTGCGTGTTGAGGACAGGTGCCAAACCTTGGATCTTTGCCAGTGAGGCCTGGATCTTGGCTTTGCGGTCAGCAGGGATATCCACCAGCGAGTAGTTGCCGTACGCCGGATCATTATTGTGCTGGAAGATGCTGATTCCGCGGGCTTCATGGATGATGCCGGACCACATGGCGCCTTCCATCTGCTCTGGGGTGATGGTGCGCGCCCCCGGCTCCGAGAGATAAGGGCGGGCCGACTCTACGAAGACCCAATTCGGATGAACACCGGGAGCACTTTGGTAAAACCGCATGCGGTCTACCTGCCACCCATACGATGCCGCCGTAGCAACATTGGCACCGCTTGGCCACGACGAGGCTCGGCCAAATTCAGCCGCCACAGCCGGCGAGGTGTAGGAATAGTTGTCCACGCTGGCAGCATCGACCAATGCCAGGAAATCATCCATGGTCCCGATCGCCCAGAACGAGCCCAGGATGCCTTTCGAGTAATTCGCGAACATCGCCCGGCCGTCCCCATAAGAACGGAGAGTGTCGATCTGGAGCTTCATATCCGCGAGGTTCTCGTTCGTATTGTTGCCGGCACACCCCAAGCCCATGTCGCACTCGTCTCCGCCGGACCAACCAACAGCACCCGGATCGCTTCCAACCTCTGAACGGCTCCACTCGGAATTGAGGATGGCCAACATACCTGTGCTTGTGATCTTTGAGAGCGCCGATCCGTCATGCTCTGCGTTGAAGTACACGTTCACACCGAGGTCCTTCAACGTCTCAGCATGATCCGGCTTGCCGTACCAAACCGATACCGGGAACAGATTCGCGGTGTTGAGCTTCGACGAGCCCGGGAACTTGGCCCAGTACGCTGGACCGCCCTCCCAAGGAACCCGCGCCAAGCCTGAGAGATTGCCCGTGGGCGGAGGCGAGGTTGGGGTCGGTGTCGGCGTCGCGGTCTGACTAGGGGTGGGTGTCTGCGTGGCAGTGGGCGTCGGCGTGGCAGTCGAGCTGGGCTCCGTCGTCGAGGTGTCCGTCGGTGTCGGCGTCGCTGTCGCGGTGGATGTCGGCGTCGCCGTCGAGGTGTCCGTCGGTGTAGCGGTGGGCTCCGCCGTCGAGGTGACTGTCGGCGTCGCAGTCGGTTCCGTCGTCGGCGTGACGGTGGGCTCCGCCGTCGAGGTGACTGTCGGCGTCGCCGTCGGTTCCGTCGTCGACGTGGCGGTGGGCTCTGCCGTCGAGCTTGCGCTGGGGCTTTCTGTGGGAGGTGGATTGCCGGGATCCGTGCACCCTGCGAGTGCTAACGCGATCACAGCCATGAGCATCGAGACCTTATGTTTCATGACATGGTTCCTTTGGGAAGCAGCCCATATTGGCTGCCGCAATGCCGGGTCCCCACGGCCGGCCTTTAATCACCTGCCAGGCAGGGGGTATCAGCCGGGATTATCCTTTCCCGGCACTACTCGATGACGAGCGTCAATCAGCGCTCGGCCTGCTGCGGTGCGACACGTGCGGACGAGGTGTCCGGCGCCATCGAGCCAGCAAGTACAACCCACCAGTGAGGGTCGCTACGGCCTTGAATAAACCCTGAGGGCGGCCATCAACCCAGCATACGTGACACCTTTAGGGACCTTCCGAATGTGACGCACGCAACTTCGGCTCGTTTCGATGGTTCCCTTCCCAGGATGCCGCTCGTCATCAGGGGACCTCTTATGCGAGTTCTCCACATAGGCCAACTCGTCCCTATGCCGGTACTTCTGAGCCGTCAAGGCTGGACTCATGACAAACAATGAGCAGTTGCCCCCGGGCATGGATATGTGGCGAACCGACGAGCTGCATGAAGCCGGGATCCATGACCGACGAATTGCCTCACTTGTCCATTCCGGCGAGTTGGTTCGGCTACGCCGCGGGTGCTTCATCCGGGGCAGCACGTGGAGGGCCCAAAAACCTTGGGTACGGAGCATGCAGCTCGTTGCCGCGCATGCGCACGGGACACTTACGACGTCGGCAGGCGGCTTGGTCTACAGCCACACCTCGGCCGCGCGCCTCCACGGCTTGTTCTTGTGGGACGTGGATAGCAAGGTCCACATCACCACCGAAACTACGCCGTCTTCTACTTCTCATGGACGGGACGTCATGGCGCACACCCGATCTCCGAGGCTGACAGGCGGAGTTTCTTTCATCCAGGGCATGCCGTGCACCAGCTTGGAACAAACGGTGGCGGACTGCTGCAGCATACTCACCTACAGACAATCCCTGGTTCTGATGGATCACGCTCTCCGTAAGGGAGCGGACATAGAGAGAATGCATCAAATATGCATGTCAAGGGCCGGCCGGAGCGGGGTCAATACCCTACGGCGGGCCCTGGAGAATGCGGATGCCAGGTCCGAGTCGCCCGGAGAAACCCTCACCAGGGAACTGCTGCAAAGGGTGCGCATTGAACTGCCTGAGCTGCAGGTTGAGGTCACTTCCAAGGAAGGGCGGCACAGGATGGACTTTGCTTGGCGGAAGAAGAAGGTAGCACTGGAGTTCGATGGAAGGGTGAAGTACTTCGACTACGCCCCCACCGACGAGGTGATCTATCAGGAACGTCTGCGCGAAAAGGCCCTTAGCGAGCTTGGCTGGAGATTCATCCGAGTCAGGTGGCAGCACTTGTTCAGGGAGCAGGAGTTCAAGGCGAGCGTGCTGAAAGTGATGCGGGACGCGGGCTAGGTCGTGGGTTCGATCGTGGGTTCGTGGGTTCGCGGTGCCGTGGCATAGGTCGCGGGTTCGTGGGTTCGCTGCTGAGGATGCCGTGCGCACGGCACATTTGGCAAGGAACCCCCGAAATGGGCGGAGCGGCGTGGACGGGCGCGGGGGTTTCGCGGGCTTGTGGGTTCGCGGGCTCGCAGGATAGGTCGTGGGTTCGCGGGCTCGTGGGTTCGCTGCTGAGGATGCCGTGCGCACGGCACATTAAGCAGGGAACCCCCGAAACGAGCGGGCCTGGGCGGGCACGGGGTGCAAGAGAGTGGGCGGGACGGGCCGGAGCAGCGTGCACGGGCGCAGGTGGGCGCGGGTTCGTGGGTTCGCTGCTGAGGATGCCGTGCGCACGGCACATTTAGCAGGGAACCCACGAAATGGGCGGGCGGGGACACAAGGTGGGCACGGGAAAGGCGGGCGACACCTCCCCAGGTATCGCCCGCCTCATTGGCTCTGTTGCGCAGAGTCCGCGCCCCTCCCCTGCAGAGGGCCCACAACGGCATGGTTCCCTGTCCGAGCTACCAGGGACTGGGTGCCGCCGTGGGATTTAGGGGCGCTGCCGGCCGAACACCGGGAGTGCGCGCAGCCAACGGGAGAACCCGCTGGCTTTGCGATCACAGTCGGCCGGAATGTAGAAGTCGGGATCTGTAGCACCGAAGGGCAGGTACAGCTCCTGACCCGGCGCCGGGAATTCCACGACGCTGTTCGTATCCTTCGAGTCCATCTGTTCCTCCTCTTTCTCATGCTTCGAGTTTCCGCACTTCGGAAAACTATTATTGTTATGTGGAAAGTGTAGGCAACCTGGAAACGAGGCGTCAAGACCCTCGCCTGAGCCAAGTGAGTTGCCCCGGTCACATTTGGATGATTCATAACGATCCTCGGGAACCCATATACACAGGACGAAATAGTGCGTTACTCTCGAATCAGTTCGTGGCGTAGGTCACGTAACCTGAGAGCAGCAGGCAGGGTCGTAATGAGCTGGCATCCATGGATGTCGGCTCTTTTTTGTTGGGTCGGCTCCACCAGAAACGCAGTGGAAACACGCGCTTAATTTCATTGATGGAACCTAGGTTCCACCTCAGAAGAAGTTGGGATATGACCATGAGCAACAACATCGTCCTCGGCGAAAACCAGTACGGCAAGGCAGAAGTCCGGGTCGTCAAAGTCACCCGCGATACCGACCGCCACCACATCGAAGACCTGAACGTCACTTCGCAGCTGCGCGGCGATTTCCAGGCCGCCCACCTCGAAGGCGACAACGGCCATGTGGTTGCCACCGACACCCAGAAGAACACGGTCTACGCCTTTGCCCGCGAAGGCATCAACTCGCCCGAGTCCTTCCTGCTCCGCCTCGCAGACCACTTCACTGGCGGATTCGACTGGGTAACCGGCGGCCGCTGGGAAGCCGAAGCCTACAGCTGGGATCGCATCCAGGCCCACGGCGAGGGACATGACCACAGCTTCGTCCGCAACGGACAAGAGGTGCGTACAGCCGTCGTCGTCCGCGATGGCGCAACCACGCACCTGATCAGCGGCCTCAAGGACCTGACCGTCCTGAAGACCACCCAGTCCGGCTTTGTTGGCTACCCGCGGGACAAGTACACCACCCTGCCGGAAACCACGGACCGCATCCTGGCCACCGACGTATCCGCCCGCTGGCGCTACAACACCAACCTGGACTTCGCCGGCACGGACTTCAACAAGAGCTATGAGGACATCAAGGCCCTGTTGCTTGAGGGCTTCACGGAAAACTACTCCCACGCCTTGCAGCAGACGCTGTTCGACATGGGCAAGAAGGTCCTCGAAGCGCACAGCGAAGTGGACGAGATCAAGTTCTCCATGCCCAACAAGCACCACTTCCTGGTTGACCTGAGCCCGTTCGGCCTGGATAACCCCAACGAGGTCTTCTTCGCGGCTGACCGCCCGTACGGCCTGATCGAAGCCACAGTCCAGCGCGAGAACATCGACGCTGCACCTGTTGCCTGGAGCGGCATCGCCGGCTTCTGCTAAGCCCCACCGTTCCACCTGAGTTTGTGTGCAGGTCCCCCCAACGGCGCCCCGTAGAGGCGGGACCTGTACACAAACTCGACCCCAAAAACCCCAAAACCTAAAGATTTTGTTAGCCAGACACAGTTAGCCAGACGAAGACGTCTGCCATGAACCCAGAAAGTCTGCCATGAACATCAAGAAGAAATCCCGCTCCGCGAATACCACCTCGTCCCGGACGGACGGCGCTGCCAAGCCCGAGCGTCCCGAGGACAAACGGCTCTCCATTGGAAGCACCTTTGCCTACGGCTTCCAGCACGTCCTCACCATGTACGGCGGAATCATTGCCCCGCCACTGATCATCGGCGCAGCAGCAGGCATGAACTCCCAGGACATCGGCCTCCTTATTGCCGCGTGTTTGTTCGTGGGCGGTTTGGCCACCATCCTCCAGACGGTGGGCATCCCGTGGTTCGGTTCACAGTTGCCGCTGGTGCAGGGCGTTTCCTTCGCCGGCGTTTCCACCATGGTGGCGATTGTCCAAGGCGGCGGCGGGATCCAGGCGGTGTTCGGCTCGGTGATTGTGGCCTCGCTGATCGGCTTGGCCATCACTCCCCTGTTTTCGAAGATCATCAAGTTCTTCCCACCGGTGGTGACAGGCACGGTCATCACCACCATCGGCCTGACCTTGATGCCGGTGGCTGCGAACTGGGCCATGGGCGGCAACGCCAAGGCGGACAACTACGGCAGCATGGCCAACATCGGCCTCGCAGCAGCAACCATGGGCGTCGTCCTGCTCCTGAGCAAGGTGGGCAATGCTGCCATCTCCCGGCTCTCCATCCTGCTGGCCATGGTCATCGGCACCATCATTGCGCTCATTGCCGGCATGGCCGACTTCTCCAAGGTGGGCCAAGGCGACATCGTCGCGTTCCCCACACCCTTCGCCTTCGGTGCTCCCACCTTTGAAGTCGCAGCCATCATCTCCATGCTGATCGTCATCCTGGTGACCCTCACGGAGACCTCCGCAGACATCATCGCGGTGGGCGAAATCGTGGACACCAAGGTGGATTCCCGCAGGATCGGCGATGGCCTCCGCGCAGACATGCTCTCCAGCGCCATCTCTCCCTTGTTCAACTCCTTCACGCAGAGCGCCTTCGCCCAGAACGTTGGCCTGGTGGCCATCACGGGCATCAAGAGCCGCTTTGTGGTCAGCGCCGGCGGCCTTATCCTCGTGATCCTGGGCCTCCTGCCGATTCTTGGGCGAGTAGTCGCAGCGGTTCCCACGCCCGTCCTGGGCGGTGCCGGCGTCGTACTTTTCGGTACGGTTGCCGCCAGCGGTATCCGCACCCTGGCCAAGGTTGAGTACAAGAACAACATGAACCTGATCATCGTGGCGGCGTCGATCGGTTTCGGCATGATCCCCATCGCTGCACCGAAGTTCTACGACCAGTTCCCCTCCTGGTTCTCCACGATCTTCCACTCCGGCATCAGCTCGGCGGCGGTCATGGCCATCCTGCTGAACATCCTCTTCAACCACTTCAAGGCAGGCAACTCGGACAACCAGTCGGTATTTGTTGCGGGCACGGACAGGATCGTCAGCGAAGAGGACATCAAGTGCCTCAGCGAAGGTGACCGTTTTGAGAACGGCAAGCTGATCGACGCCGACGGCAACGAGGTCCCGCTCAAGACCTCCAGTGCGTCCGAGCACTAGCTCCCGTCCGCAGATGACAGGCGGCAGCGTTTCCTTGGGGGACGCTGCCGCCTTTTGTCACGCCAATAGACACGCACGACGACGGCACTCACCGAAGCGGGCAAGTTACGGTCGGCACGGGCTCGCCGACATGACAAAAGATGGCAATGTTCACGGGGAACATTGCCATCTAATGCCATCTCGGCGGGAGTGGGAAGTGCGGGAGTCAGTTCTGGTTGAGCTCCGCGGAGATCGCCTTGGCAGCTTCGCGCAGCATGGGCACCGCGCGGTCGGCGAAGCTCTGGTCCACACGGGTGATGGGCCCGGACACGGAGATCGCAGTGGGCGTCGGCGCGTTGGGTACGGCCATGGCGAAGCAGCGTACGCCGAGCTCCTGCTCTTCCTCGTCAATGGAGTAGCCGCGTTCGCGAATCAGGGCCAGGTCCGCGAGCAGGGAGTCGATGTCCCCGATGCTCTTGGCCGTGGGGGTGGGCATGCCGGTGCGGGCCACGATCCCGCGGACAACCTCGTCGTCCAACTGCGCCAGGATGGCTTTGCCCACGCCGGTATCGTGCGTGTGGGCTCGGCGGCCAACTTCGGTGAACATGCGCATGGAGTGCATGGACGGGACCTGTGCCACGTAGATGACCATGTCGGAATCGAGGACGGCCATGTTGGAGGTCTCCCCCAGCCGTTCCACCAGGGTTTTGAGCTGGGGACGCGCCACGGCTCCGAGCTGCTTGCTGGCACCTTCGCCGAGCCGGATCAACCGCGGGCCCAAAGCATAGCGCCGGTTGGGGAGCTGACGGATGTAGCCCAACGACACCAAGGTCCTCAAGAGGCGATGGATGGTGGGCAAGGGGAGGTCAGTGGACGACGAGAGCTCGCTCAGCGTGACGTCTCCGCCTGCGTCCGTGATCAGTTCCAGCAGTTCAAAGACGCGCTCAACGGACTGCACGCCTCCGGAGGCTTTTTCAGCCATTCCCTTGTCTCCAATGACTCAGATTCCGACAACTCTTATCCGCATCGTGAAAAGAATTGCTTAGAACACCCAACATACAGCACAGAGGCCACCTGTGCGATGACACCGATCATGACCAAGCGAGGGGTTGTGTTTCCACTTTGTAGATAATAATATCCATAATACGAAAACATTCAGTTTGGAACGGCGGCCCGGGAACGGGCCTTACAGGAGGAATTTCAATGGCGAATCCGAGCCCCGGAAACTCGATCACCCTGCGCGTCGCCGCACCGTCGAGCTTCACCGCTACCAGCGAACTGGCAGCAGCCGTCGGCGCAGCCGGTGCAGCAATCACCGCGCTGGACGTCACGGAATCCCACCACGAGAAGATCGTTGTTGACGTCACCTGCAACACCACCGACGACGATCACGCAGCCCGCGTCAAGGACGCCCTGAACGCGCTCGACGGCGTCACGGTCCAGCACGTCTCGGACCGGACCTTCCTCATGCACCTCGGCGGCAAGCTCGAAGTGGTCCCCAAAGTAGCCCTGCGCAACCGCGACGACCTCTCGCGTGCCTACACTCCCGGCGTCGCCCGCGTTTGCATGGCCATTGCAGAAGACCCGGCCGCAGCCCGCAACCTGACGGTCAAGCGCAACACCATCGCCGTCCTCACTGACGGTTCAGCCGTCCTGGGCCTGGGCAACATCGGCCCGGCCGCCGCCCTCCCCGTGATGGAAGGCAAGGCCGCACTGTTCAAGCAGTTCGCCAACGTTGACGCCTGGCCGGTGTGCCTGGACACCCAGGACACCGAAGAAATCATCATGATCGCCAAGGCCATGGCCCCGGTCTACGGTGGCATCAACCTTGAAGACATCGCCGCGCCGCGTTGCTTCGAAATCGAGAACCGCCTCCGCGAAGAACTGGACATCCCGGTCTTCCACGATGACCAGCACGGCACCGCGATTGTTACCCTCGCGGCCTTGGTCAACGCCCTGCGCGTAGTGGACAAGAAGCTCTCCGAGGTCAAGATCGTGGTCTCCGGCGTCGGCGCTGCCGGCTCGGCCATCATTCAGCTCCTCAAGGCCCAGGGCGCGCAGCACATCATCGCCGCCGGCCGCTCCGGTGCCATCCACTCGGGCGAGAAGTACGACGACGAGCACCGCAGCTGGATCGCCGCGAACACCAACGAAGAAGGCTTCTCCGGAACCCTGCATGACGCCCTCAAGGGTGCGGATGTGTTCATCGGCGTCAGCGCCCCGCACGTGATCGGCGAGGAGCAGGTTGCTTCCATGGCCGAGGACGCGATCGTGTTCGCCATGGCCAACCCCACTCCGGAAATCGATCCTGTCGTCGCTTCCAAGCACGCAGCAGTGGTGGCCACGGGCCGCAGCGACTTCCCCAACCAGATCAACAACGTGCTGGCCTTCCCCGGCTTCTTCCGTGGCCTGCTGGACGCCGGAGCCTCGGATATCACTCCGAACATGCTGGTGGCGGCAGCCGAGGCAATCGCCAACCGGGTGGCTGACGATGAACTCAATGCGAGTTACATTATCCCCAGCGTCTTCGATCCCCATGTTGCCGCCGATGTTGCCACTGCCGTAGCCAACGCTGCGCACGCCAACGCCGCCAGCGCACTCTAGAACAAAGGAATCCGCTCACATGGCTATTACAGTCACCGATCCCCGGCCGGTTGATCGCGCCGAGGAAATCCTTAGCCCCAAGGCACTGGCCTTCGTCGAGGAACTGCACAAGCGCTTCGCCGGAACCCGCAACGAACTGTTGGAAGCACGCAAGGTCAAGCGCCAGAAGGTTGCCGACACGTCCCGCCTGGACTTCCTCCCGGAGACCCAGGAAATCCGCGACGGCGACTGGAAGGTTGCCGAGGCTCCGGCAGCTTTGCAGGACCGCCGCGTTGAGATGACCGGCCCGGCAACCCCGGCCAAGATGGCCATCAACGCCCTCAACTCCGGCGCCAAGGTATGGCTGGCGGACCTCGAAGATGCCAGCACGCCCACGTGGCCCAACGTCATCGACGCCATCCTCAACCTTCGCGATGCCGCACAAGGAACCCTGAGCTACACCTCCCCCGAGGGCAAGGAATACCGCCTCCGCACGGATGCTCCCCTCGCCGTTGTGGTTGCCCGCCCGCGTGGCTGGCACATGGAAGAGAGCCACTTGCTGATCGACGGCGAACCCGCCGTGGGTGCGCTGGTGGACTTCGGCCTGCACTTCTTCCACATCGCCAAGCAGCTCCTCCTCAACGGTCACGGCCCGTACTACTACCTGCCCAAGATGGAGAGCCACCTGGAGGCACGCCTCTGGAACGACGTTTTCGTCTTCGCACAGGACTTCCTGGGCATCCCGCAGGGCAGCGTCCGCGCCACCGTGCTGATCGAAACTATCCCGGCCGCGTTCGAGATGGACGAGATCCTCTACGAACTGCGCGACCACGCTTCAGGTTTGAACGCCGGCCGCTGGGACTACCTCTTCAGCATCATCAAGTACTTCCGTGATGCCGGCGAAGAGTTCGTCCTCCCGGACCGCGCAACCGTTGCCATGACGGCCCCGTTCATGCGCGCCTACACCGAACTCCTGGTCAAGACCTGCCACAAACGCGGCGCCTTCGCCATGGGTGGCATGGCCGCCGTCATCCCCAACCGCAAGCAGCCGGACGTCACCGCCGCAGCCTTTGACAAGGTCCGTGCCGACAAGACCCGCGAAGCGAACGATGGCTTCGACGGTTCCTGGGTTGCACACCCGGACCTGGTCCCCACCTGCCGCGAAGTGTTCGATTCCGTGCTGGGTGACCGTCCCAACCAGCTGGATAAGCAGCGCCCCGAGGTGAACGTCACCGCTGAGCAGCTGATCGACGTCGCCTCCGCCGGCGGCACCGTCACCGAAGCGGGCCTCCGCCTGAACCTGTATGTCGCCGTCGCCTACACCGGTGTTTGGATTTCCGGCAGCGGAGCCGTTGCCATCCACAACCTGATGGAAGATGCAGCAACCGCTGAAATCTCCCGCTCGCAGGTGTGGCAGCAGCTGCGCAACAAGTCCATCCTGGCGGACACGGGCAACACCGTAACCCGCGAACTGGTCACCCGGATTCTGGGCGAGGAAACCGAGCGCCTGCGCATCGAATTCGGCGATGAGAACTTTGCAAAGTACTACGAGCCGGCATCCAAGCTGATCGAGGACATCTGTTTGTCCGACGAATACACGGACTTCCTCACCACGCCCGCGTACGAGTTGGTGGGCTGAGATGGCTTCACTCTCTTCATCTGATCTGGCGCACATCGAAACCCAGCTCTCGGCCACCGATGAGCTGCTTGACCGCAACTACCCCGGCGACGACGGCTCACGCCAGCCCATCCACACGGTCTACATCCCGGCCGACCGTTTCACGCCCACCTTCGTGGCTGACTGGGGCGCCCAGGCACTCGCGACGGCGAAGGCCCACGGTGGCCTGGAAAGGCTCGGACAGTTGTTGGGCCAGGAGCCTGACCTGGCTGCCGCTGTTGCTGCCCGGGTTGCTGCCAAGCTTTCCTCGGAGCCCATTGAGGACCTGCGCCTCGATTTCGAGGACGGCTACGGGGACCGCGGCGATGAGGCAGAAGATGCCGACGCCGTTGCTGCCGCCAACGCCGTTGCAGCTGCGGTTGCGGCCGGAACAGCTCCGCCGTTCATCGGTATCCGCTTCAAGTGCTTCGAAGCGCCCACCCGCGCCCGTGGCCTGCGAACCCTGGACCTGTTCGTCTCCACCCTTGCTGCAGCCGGTGAACTCCCGGCCGGGCTGATCCTCACCCTGCCCAAGGTCACCACCGTGGCCCAGGTTCAGGCAATGGATTACGCGGTGTCCCGCCTTGAGGAAGTCCTGGGGCTCCCCGCCGGCCGGCTCCGTTTTGAGGTGCAGGTGGAAACGCCGCAGCTCATCATCGGGGCTGACGGAAACTCGCCTGTGGCACAGCTCCCCCACGTGGTACCTGGCCGTATCAGTGCACTCCACTACGGAACCTACGATTACAGCGCGTCCCTTGGCATCTCCGCGGAATACCAGTCCATGGAGCACCCGGTGGCCGACTTCGCCAAGCAGGTCATGCAGCTCGCTGTTGCCGGTACGGGCATCCGGCTTTCCGACGGTTCCACCAACATCATCCCCGTGGGTGACGCAGTGGAAGACGCCTGGAAACTGCACGGACGCCTGGTACGCCGCTCCCTGGAAAACGGCTACTACCAGGGCTGGGATCTCCACGCCGCCCAGCTCCCCAGCCGCTTCTCGGCGTCGTACGCTTTCTACCGCGAAGGCCTGCCCGCAGCGGCACTGCGCCTCCGCAACTATGTGGAACGCACCGAAGGCGGCGTCATGGATGAGCCCGCCACCGCCCGCGCCCTGGCCGGCTTCGTCCTCCGCGGCGTCCAGTGCGGAGCAGTGGGTACCGACGAGGTCAAGGCGCTTGCCGGCGTCGAACTTTCACAGCTGACCGCACTGGCGCACCCGCGGCTCGCACAACCAACTTCCCACTGATAGGAGCATTTCGCATGGGCAAGTATTACTACCCGCAAGGCGGGCTGCCGCCGCAGACCCACCTCACCACGGAACGGGCAATCGTCACCGAGGCTTACACGGTGATCCCCAAGGGCGTTATGACGGACATCGTCACGTCCAACCTGCCGGGCTTCACCAACACGCGCTCGTGGATCATTGCGCGGCCCATCTCCGGGTTCGCCACCACGTTCTCCCAGCTGATCGTTGAGATCGCACCGGGTGGCGGCGCACCGAAAGCTGAGTTCGAGCCCGGTGTGGAAGGCGTCATTTTCGTGACCAAGGGCCAGGTCAACCTGACCCTCGACGGCGAACTGCACCACCTCGAAGAAGGCGGCTACGCCTACCTCGCCGCCGGTGCCGAGTGGGGCGTAGAGAACGTCTCGGACGACATCGTCTCCTACCACTGGATCCGCAAGGCCTACGAGCGGCTGGAAGGTTACGAGGCGAAGTCCTTCGTCACCAACGAGAAGGAGATTGAGCCCACGTCCATGCCGGACACCGACGACGTCTGGAAGACCACGCGATTCACGGACTCCAGCGACCTGGCGCACGACATGCAGGTCAACATCGTCACTTTCCAGCCCGGCGGCGTGATCCCCTTCCCGGAGACCCACGTCATGGAGCACGGCCTGTATGTGCTGGAAGGCAAGGCCATGTACTTGCTCAACAATGACTGGGTTGAGGTGGAAGCCGGCGACTTCATGTGGCTGCGCGCGTTCTGCCCGCAGGCTTGCTACGCCGGTGGTCCGGGCGAGTTCCGGTACCTGCTCTACAAGGACATGAACCGCCAGGTGAAGCTCACCTAGCCTTTGCTTTGTCGACGAGATCGCCGGAACCCTGCCAATTCGCAGGGAGTTTTCCGGCGATTTCGTCGTTTTCCGGCGAACTCGGCGCTCAGCCCTTAGCGGCGGCGGCCGACAGCGAGCCCGGCCCAGAACGCCAGGACCAGCAAGCCAACAATGGAGACCGCGAGGCCCAGCTGCGTCGCCTTACTCACGAACGAGCCGTTGTCTCCTACGAATACCTCATTACTCAGGGGCGCGTAGGCAAACCATCCGATGCTCGTCTCCAAGTTGGTCCATGCCACGATCACCCCCACCACTACGGCCACCAGCCCCAGTAAAGGCACGACGACGGCCGCTAGTTTCCGTGCAGGCTGCGGTGTGCTGTGTTCCCCATGTGTGTTGTTGTCCCCCATGCGTGCAAGCCTAACCCTCCCCCGCCCCCACTGGGTCGCAGTTCAGGTCGTTCCCAGCGCTGGGAACGACCTGATCTGCGACCTACTTAGGGGGCGCCGGCGCCGCATCGAGGGACGGAAAGGGCTCCTAGAGAATCGTGGTCATGACGTTCCAACCGGAGCCCACGCGTACCTGGGGAAGCCAGCCACCCTTCCCATCGCCCGGGTACAACCACAAGGAACCCGCACCGTCCCGGGCGAGCACATCCGCAAAAGTGTCACCGTTGAAATCACCCGGACCCGTTAGCTCCGACATCCCGTTCCAACCGGTACCAACTTTGACCTGGGGAAGCCAACCACCTTGGCCGTTGCCAGGGTACATCCACAAAGAGCCCGCACCGTCCCGGGCGAGCACATCCGCAAAAGTGTCACCGTTGAAATCACCCGGACCCGTTAGCTCCGACATCCCGTTCCAACCAGAGCCCACGCGCACCTGGGGAAGCCAAGCACCCTTCCCATTGCCGGGGTACAACCACAAGGAACCCGCACCATCCCTGGCCAAAACATCCGCAAAAACCGTCAGCATCCCGGCCTTGGGGTGCCCTGGGGTCGATCCATTCGTTGTCCAGTACCAGGATTTTGCCCGGCTCCGCGACCAGTACTTTGTCATGGACCGGGTCTACTGCAGGTTTGACGCCCCAAGAATCGAAGTGCCCCAGGCTCTTGTACTGGCCATCTTTCATCGCGCCCACGGCGTATTTGTATTGGGGATTCCCGGGTGTCGGGTCTTGCAGGAAAAACAACGTCCGCGTTTCAGAGTCATACTCCAGCGCGCTCCCGGACCATGGAAAGCCCGGGGACAGTGTGAATTTGCCGTCCTTCAGCTGGACCAGATCGGAATTGCTCGAGAACAGCAGGCGCTGTTCGACTGGATCGAAAGCCAACGAGGAAATGCTCGGGTACTCACCCCCGAAGTCCTTGCCCAGAACACCGTTGACGACAGGAGTGATCACAGCGTAGTCGCTGTACGACGTCCCCCCTTCCTCGCGGCGGACGTAGGCGGTGTGAGTGGTTGAGTCCACCACGATATCGCTAATAAACGCGTCGGAGGGCAGTGAGCTTGTCACCTTTCCGTTGTTTATGAGCACGAGATCGGAACCAGGCCCATGCAACTCTTGGGACACGAAAACAGTGTGGGAGTTCGAATCGACGGCAACGTGCCTTGGTTGTTTATCAACCGCTATTTCATCAGTGATTGATGTTCCTTTGATGACCAAGACCTTGTTGGCATACGAGGCCGTGACATAGGCCGTGTGTGTACCGGAGTCGACCGCTACTGAACTTGAGACGCCCAGCGGCAAAATTGCTGTGATTTTGGCATCGTCGATAATCACAAGTGAGTAGGTTTGCGGTGTTTCGTATCCGTGCCATTTGAGAACGTAGGCAGTGCCGGTGACCTGGTCAACTGCTATATCCAGGACAATGCCACCCACATCCACCGTGGCCGACACCCGGTACGACTCATCCGCCGCGAAAGTGGCGTTCGGACTCCCCAGTACGAGGGCTGTCAGGACTGTTACTGCGCAAGTGCGCAGAATACTCATGCGATTCATGAGCCCCGAGACTATCCCTCCCAATCGGTCGGCATAGGCCATCCCGTCGCGATGTACCAAGCCTTCTCGGCTTCTGCAGCAGACGATCAACAACGCAGGCAAGACAGACGACGCCGGGAGGTTCCACCGTCGTCTGCCGGCACCCTACCGCTGACGGACGCCTCGATGTCGTGGGAGAGGTGTGAAACCGACGCAAATTTCCGTGCGAAAGAACCGGTTTCCGGTGAAGTCGCGGTACAAGCTGGCGAGGGAGATCAGGCCGGTCCCTTTACCGTCGATGGCGTGCTTCGAGGCGTCGGTACGATGACGTGAACTTCAATGGTTTGGACTTGGGGCGGTGGTCCGGACTTTGCTGCGGCAAGGGCCTGCGCCTCCGCGGGATCAGCTCCTGGAACCAGCGTGACTTCCAGACCCTTCCCATACACAGTCTCAATCTTCTGCACTCCCGGCAGCTCCAGAAATTCAGGAACCACAGCTGCCAGTTCCGGTTTGCTGACCGCCAGTTCCACCCAAGGTTGGCCTTCCACCTTTGAGACCACGAAGGTGTAGCCCATGTCCTATTCCCTGACAAGGTTCTGATCACGGATTGACTCCACAGCGTTGACGGCAGCCAGAGGGGTGTCAAAGGAGACATAATCCCGGCCGCTAAAGCTCGCTCCGCTGAAACCGGGGATTCGCTTCATCGCCAGAAGTGGGGCTGGGTCGAAGGAAAAATTGGAAGGCTCGAAGTCAATGTTTCCGTACTCAACATCGGTCATATGTAGACGGCTCCCGCCCTTCACCATTGCAACAGCGGCTTGGCAACTCTTGAGGAACTCTGCTTCCGATATAGCCCCGTCAAATTCGACAGAAATGCCGCCTCCGGTACTGAAGGCTCCCAATGTGGACACGCTCGTGCTCGTGACGCCCGGCAAGCGTTCGATCTCCGTGGCTACAGTTCTCGTATGGACCCGGAGAGCTTCCGGGTCGACGCAGCCCCTCATTCCGAGCGCAACAAGGGCGCAGATAACCAGTGCGCCCCAGACGAGAACTATCCGGACATTGGGTCCTTCGCTGATACGTGTTTCCATGATTCCTCAAGACCAGGTTGTGACAGGCAACGGGAAAGGTCAGTGTCGGGGCCGACGGACCATTGGAGTGCATCATGTCTATTGGACTGGGGATTAGAACATCGATTTTATTTAATGCTTGGACGCGGAGCAAATTGGCGCGATAGGGCCTGCGAATTGCCGTTTGGGCGCATGAGATGCCCCTACCGTTGCGCGTTGGAGAGCCGAAATCGCCGGAACGCCGCCCCTTCGCAGGGAACCTTCCGGCGATTTCGTCGTTTTCCGGCGACTGCGGAGGCGCGGGCAAAACGGAGGCGCGGGCCAGACGCCTACTTCGGGGCGCCGGCGATCCGGTACGAGTCCTGCAGCAGCTCGGCGAGTTCGCCAACGTCGACCTTGTCCAGGTGGACCAGGACCAGGTTCGGGGACCGGTCGTGGTGCGGAGTCCAGAAGAACTTGTCCGGTTCAGTACCCGCGAGGGCTTCGCGTTCGTCGGTCTTTACGGTGACCACGCCGTCCTCCCAGATCCGGGCCATGAGCGTCTTGGCGAACCATGCGGCTTTGCCCCAGCTGGGGCGCTCGGTGACCCCAGGCATTCCAAGGCAAATCTTTCGCACATCATCTTCCGTGGCCATGGTTCACTGTGGCACCCACCCGGCGCCCAAACAAGGGACTACGCTGGGCACATGTTGACCATCGGCAGCACAGTCCTGGGCGTCAACGACATCGCCCGCGCCACGGAATTCTGGCAGGCCACTCTGGGCTACGTACCCCGCGAGCCCGGCGATGACACGTGGGTCATCCTGGTGCCCGCGTCCGGTCGGGGTGCCCAGCTCGCCCTGATGTTCAGCGAAACCCCGGTCCAGGAACACCCCCGGATCCATCTGGACTTGTACGCGGATGACCAGGCTGCCGAGATTGAACGGCTCGTGTCCCTTGGCGCAGGGCGCGTCGATTGGGACCTGTACCCGGAAGAACCCGACTTCGTGGTTATGGAAGACCCCGACGGCAACCGCTTCTGCGTCATCGACCGGGCGCCGCGGTAGCACCGCCGTCGGAGGCCTCGGGGTCGCGGGAAAGCTGCCAAACGCCCGCAAATTTCCGTGCGAAGGGGCAGGTTTCCGGCGAACTCGGCGGAGCCCCTGGGTAGAGTGCTCCCATGGACCCCAAAGCAACGTTGCTGAACTATTTACAGATCCGCAGGGCCGAGCTCCTTGGCAAGGTGGAGAACCTGAGCGAGTACGACGCCCGCAGGCCCCTCACACCTACTGGCACCAACCTCCTGGGCTTGGTGAAGCATGTTGCCACGGTGCAGCTGGGCTATTTCGGAGAGACGTTTGGTAGGCCCAGCGGCCGGGAACTGCCCTGGTTGGCTGATGGCGCCGAGCCGGATGCGGACATGTGGGTCCCCGCCAACGAGTCCCGCCAGGAGATCATCGAGTTCCACCATTTCTCCGGTAAGCACAGCGATGAAACCATTGAGGCCCTCGCCTTGGATGCGCCCGGGGTGGTTCCGTGGTGGTCCGGGGAGAGGAAGAACGTCACCCTCCACCAGATCCTGGTTCACATGTGCGTGGAGACGGCCCGTCATGCTGGGCACGCGGACATCATCAGGGAACTCATCGACGGCTCAGCGGGGATGAAGCCCAACGATCCCAATATCCCGGGCCGCAATTCCGAAGAATGGGCGGCCTACCGGTATGGGATCGAGGAAGCGGCGCGTGAGGCTGACCGGCGTCGTTATTAATCCTTCACAGCCCCCGCATAAGTTGGTCAAACCTCCGGCGTAGCCTCGCTCCGTAGAAATGAGGCATGACACCTCCACAGACTGACAAACGTAAGGGCGGCCGGACACGGCGCGTCGTGCTCTCCGCCGTACTGGCGGTCACTCTCTCTGCCGGGGGTGCCGCCGCCTGGGCCCTGGACCGTTTCGTGGTCCCGCACGCGGAAATTACCAACGTCTCCGAGTATGAAGCCAGCCAGGCCGGAACAAGCACGACGGCGGACGAGACCTCCGTTGACACTTCGGCGAGCGCCGTGGTCACCGATACCAGCTACACCTCCGGCGACACCGGCGTCACCATCTCCACGGTGACCACCGGCAGCGGTGACAACACCGTCACCTACTATGTTGCCGACGTCGTGCTTGATGACGCCACGACCCTGAAGTCGGCGTTCGCCGAGGACACGTACGGCGAGAACATCACAGAGACCACCTCCGCGATCGCCGAGGACCACAACGCGATCTTCGCCATCAACGGGGACTACTACGGCTTCCGGGACACGGGGATCGTGATCCGCAACGGCGTGGTGTACCGGGATGAGGGCGCCCGCCAAGGCCTGGCGTTCTACAAGGACGGCACCGTCAAGGTGTACGACGAAACCACCACCACCGCTGACCAATTGATCGCTGACGGTGTATGGAACACGCTCTCGTTCGGGCCGTCGCTGCTGGACAACGGCGAGATCGCGTCGGGCATCGAGGATGTTGAGGTGGACACCAACTTCGGCAACCACTCCATCCAAGGCGAGCAGCCTCGAACAGCCGTAGGCGTCATTGACCAAAACCACCTGGTGTTCGTGGTGGTGGACGGCCGTAGTCCCGGCTACAGCGCGGGCGTGACCATGACCGGTCTGGCCCAGATCATGAAGGACCTGGGCGCCACCACCGCGTACAACATTGATGGCGGCGGTTCCTCCACCATGTACTTCAACGGATCCCTGGTGAACAACCCGCTCGGCGAAAACAAAGAGCGCGGGACATCGGACATCCTCTACATCGCCCAGTCATGATCATCCTGATACCGGCGTACGAGCCGGACCAGCAACTCATAACCCTCGTCCGGAATCTTCGGGAGGCCGATCCGTGGCTCACCATCGTGGTGGTGGACGACGGTTCCGGGCCGAATTACAAGGACACGTTCGACGCCGCCGCCCGGCTTGGGTGCCATGTGCACAGTTACGCGGTGAACGGCGGGAAAGGCCACGCCCTCAAGTCCGGTTTTGCCGTCATCGCCGAGCACTTCCCAGGCCATGACGTGGTCTGTGCTGACAGCGACGGACAGCACGGTGTGGCTGACATCCTTGCCGTGGCGGACCGGGTCCACCGGGTCACTGCTTCGGTGGTGCTGGGCTGCCGCTCCTTTACCGGGGACGTGCCTGCACGCAGCAAGTTTGGCAACACCGTGACGCGGTGGTTGTTCAGGCTGGCAACCGGCCAACTGATTGCCGATACCCAGACCGGACTCCGTGGTTACAGGGCGGACATGATCCCTTGGCTATTGGGCGTGCGTGGCGAACGCTATGAATACGAGCTGAACGTTCTCCTCGAGGCGAAACAGGCCGGTTACGGCATCACCAGCATTGAGATCGCCACCGTGTACCTGGACCACAACTCGGGATCCCATTTCCGTCCTGTGGCGGACTCGATCAGGATTTACGCGCCCCTGCTGAAGTTCCTGGGCTCGTCCATGTCCGCGTTCGTGGTGGACATGGCGATGTTCCTGCTCCTCAGCGTCTGGACCGACTCCCTGATCCTGGCGGTAGTTGGGGCCCGGCTTGTGAGTGCCACCGTGAACTTCATGGTCAACCGCCGGCTGGTCTTTGAGCATGGAAGGGACACCTCGTTCAAAGCCGCGGCGACGGGTTACCTGGCCCTGGTGATTGTGCTGCTCTCCGCCAACTACGCCGCGATGTGGACCCTTACCTCACTTGCAGTCCCGGACCTGGTGGCCAAGCTCGTCACCGAGCTGACGCTACTGGGCATCAGTTACTCGGTGCAGCAGAGGTTCCTGTTTGTCCGCAAAACGCGATCCCATCCGGCTGGACCGGACTCCGCTGCCGGCGCTGGCACCGGCTCCGGCCCTGTCTCCGCCACCGGCTCGGGCTCGGGCTCGGTCTCCGGCCCTGCCCCTGCCCCTGCCTCTGCCTCTGCCTCTGCCTCTGCCTCTGCCTCTGCCCAAACACATATCCCAGCCTTGGCACCGGCACAGTTTCAGCACAGCGTGGCCGGGAAAAGTGGAGATCAATCCCCCAAGAGATTCCGGAGCAACTGATGAACACCATCATCCTCATCGCGGCAGACCTGGCCGCAATCAGCATTTTGACGCTGGCCCTCTACCTTCGCCGCCACCGCCGCCGAGACCTCGTAGTTTCCTACCTGGGCATGAACGTAGGCGTACTGGCTGTGGCCACGGCGTTGTCCGGGTCAGCGGCCGGCGTTGGCCTGGGACTGGGCTTGTTCGGTGTCCTCTCCATCATCCGGCTTCGGTCCACTGAACTCGCCCAGCACGAAGTGGCCTACTACTTCTCGGCGCTGGCGCTGGGACTGATCGCAGGCATTGGCGTGGAGCCGCTTTGGCTGACGTTGTCGCTGATGGCCTTGGTCCTGCTGGTGATGTTCGTGGGCGACAACCCGCGGGTGCTCCCCGCCTACCGGCACCAGACCGTGGTGCTGGACCGGGCCATTAACAGCGAGCCCGAGCTCTACACTCGGCTGGAGGAAGTCCTCAACGGCAGGGTCCATTCGGCCACCATTCACGAGCTGGATCTGGTCAATGACAAGACGATCGTGGACGTGCGGTACGCCGTCCAGCCCGCTCGCCGAGACCAGCCGCGCCACTCGCGGCTCGGTTTCGACCAGCCGGCAGGGGCACTCTCACCGGCGCCCCAAGAACTGCCCGCACAGCAGTCCGTGCCCACCTCGGCTGGTGTCGCATGAGCCTCCTGGACGCCGAACCGATCATTTCGCAGCTGAGCCAGCTGCCCGCCGTCGGACTTGAAGAACTCACCACAGAAGCTGCCCTGCTGACCCGGGTGGACCGCAAGTATCTGGTGCCGTCGGCTACGGCCCGGCAGATCCTGTCCACCTTCAGTTCCGAGGCCCGCGTCCTGGAAATGGACGGGAAACGGACCTTCGACTACGACTCCGTGTATTTCGACACCCCCGCCTTGGACAGCTACATGTTGGCTGCGCATGGCAGGCGCCGCCGGTTCAAGATCCGCACCCGGACCTACCTGGACAGCGGGGCCAGCTTCTTGGAAGTGAAGACCGAAGGTGCCCGGGAGGCAACGGTCAAGGAGCGCATCCCCTACGAGGTGTGTGACCGGGACCGGATGACCGAGGAAGGCCTGGCCTACGTCAAGGAAACTCTGGCCGCAGCGATCGGGGACGTGAACTTCGGTCCCTTGGAGCCCGTGCTTTCCACCCGCTACCACCGGACCACGTTGTTCCTCCCCGAATCCGGAAGCCGCGCCACGATCGATTCCGACGTCACGTGGCAGAGCCCCGACGGCCAGCCGTGGGTCCTGGACAACGCGGTGGTGGTGGAGACCAAGTCCGGCTCCGCCCCGGGCCCTTTGGACAGGCACCTCTGGGCACACGGCGTCAGGCCTTGCCGCATCTCCAAATTCGCCACGGGCATGGCCGCCCTCCACCCCGAGCTTCCGGCGAACCGCTGGAACCAGACCCTCCGACGCAGGATGCCCCTGCGCCCTCTCAACTGAGGCGCCCTCAACTCAGGCCCCCTTGGCTGACGCCTCAACTGACTTTCCCTCCACAGACTTAGGAATCCACCATGCGCTCTTTCCGCACTTCCCTTTCCGTAGCCGCAGTGGCCCTGGCCATCTCCCTCGCCGGTTGCTCCACCGCTGCCACCAGCTCCACCAGCTCCACCAGTTCCACCTCCAACCCCTCAACCTCCAGCAGCCCCGGGTCCACCACCACAGCCCAACAGGCAGTCACTGCCGCCACCATCGAAGAAGACACCCACTACGACAACGACGACCTCACGTGGGACGCCTCAACCGAAGTGGCAATCAGCCTGGCCGACGGCGGCAGCAAAGTGACGTCGTCGTCCTCCACCGGCGTGACTGTGGACGGCAACACCGTGACCATCAACGCGGCCGGAACGTACCGTTTGAGCGGTTCGCTCACTGACGGGCAGATCGTGGTGGCCGCAGGAGAACAGGACACGGTGCGGATCATCCTGGACGGCGTTGAACTGGGCAACTCCGCAGGCTCGCCATTCGTGGTGCAGAGCGCGGACGAAGCGATCGTGTACTTGGAAGACGGCAGCACCAACGCGCTGACCGACGCAACCACCTATGCCGATCAAGGCGAGGACGCGCCCAATGCCGCCCTCTACTCCATGGCGGACCTGACGATCGCAGGTTCAGGATCGCTCACCGTCAACGGAAAATCCAATGACGGAATCGTGTCCAAGGACGGACTGGTGATGGCCGCCGGCAACGTCACCGTGGACGCCTTGGACGACGGAATCCGGGGCAAGGACTACACCGTGCTGCTGGACGGCGCCTACCAAGTGACCGCCGGTGGAGACGGAGTGAAAGCAGACAATGAGACGGACGAAGGCCGCGGATGGCTCTTGGTCAGCGGCGGCTCGCTGACGGTCACAGCGGGCGATGACGGCGTGAAGGCCTTCAACACCCTCACCGTTTCCGGCGGAACCGTCACCGTGGCCGAGTCCGAGGAGGGGCTGGAGGCGCAACACATCGCCATCTCCGGCGGCGAAGTCTCCGTCACGTCGAACGACGACGGCGTGAACGCCTCGGGTAGCTCGTCCACCTCAGCTTCTGCCGACGCCGGCGGAGGGATGGGCGGACCCGGTGGTGGCGGGATGGGCGGCGGCGAAACGGCCGGCGACTACACCGTGGATATTTCCGGCGGAACGCTGACCATCAATTCCGAGGGCGACGGCCTGGACTCCAACGGCAGTGCCACCATTTCCGGAGGAACCGCGGTGGTCAACGGCCCCACCAATGACGGCAACGGAGCGCTGGACGTCAACGGCGAGCTGGCAGTCACAGGCGGAACCGTAGCAGCGGCAGGCAGCGCCGGAATGGCTGTGACTCCGGGAACCACGTCCACGCAGTCCGGTGTGCAAGTGACCTTTGCCTCGGCTATCTCCGCAGGCACCCCTGTGCAGATCGCGGACTCCTCTGGAGCAGTGGTTGCTACGTTCGTGACCAGCAAGACCACCGCATCCCTGGTGTTCTCATCCTCAGCGATCACCGCCGGACAGGCGTACACGGTGTACACAGGAGGAAACGCTGACGCCAACGCGGGACTGACAACCGGGTCCATTTCCGGCGCTAAGGAACAGGTAACCGTGACGGCCGGCGAATACACCCAGTCCCAGGGCCCGGGCGGCGGTGGCGGCCGCCGGTAAGTTCCGGCTCACGGAAACAGCGCCCGACGGCGGTACCTACGTGCCGCCGTCGGGCGCTTTCACACGCGTGGCCCAAGCAACGCAAGCGTCCTCCGGAATCTTGATCCGAACCTGAGCAAATCGAAAAGCTTCCTTGATACAGCAGCGCCACGCTGGAAGTACGGAACACCCATACATAGAGGCTCCGGCAACGAATTTCCAGTATGAATCACAACGATGTGGGGGACGCAATGGAACAGGCATCAGCACTCACTGAGGTGGTGGCCGTCAAGGGCATCATCCAGGACCAGAACCCCGTGGATTTCTACGCCCTGGGTGTTGCCGGATGCATCGACCGGCTTGCCGCTCCCCTGCGTCGCGAAGGCGTCACCGTGCATTGGCAGACTCCGCACCATGGCATCGAGATCTCCTCCACAGCCGCAGCCCTCCTCTATCACGTGGCGCAGGAGACGTTCAGCAACACGTTGAACTACGCGAACGCCAGCGAGCTAACCGTCCGGCTCAACGCGGTTTACCACGGCATCCAGCTCACCATCACGGACGACGGCAACGGGTTCGAAATCCATGCATCGCCCAGCGGCAGGCGGCACGGTTTCGGCTTGCTGCTGATGTCCATAGCGGTGCACGACGCCGGCGGGACAGTGGACATCGACTCCGCGGTTGGGCGGGGCACCAGTGTCAGGGTCACGCTGCCGTTGGATTGAGTCCTATTTGGGACCATTTTTGGATGCCCAACCCGTAGCCGCGCAGCTTTGCCGGACGTATTCTGTAGCTACTTTTCAGCCGGGTTATCCCTACGGATTGGCACGAAATGGCGCGGAACAAGGATCAAAAACTAGGTCTGGGCAAGGTCCTTTTGAGGATCTTCGGTTTCTTCCTTGTGAGCACTGTGTGCGGAGTGCTGATCATCGGATTCCTGGCGCCAGTGGTGGCGTTTACCAGCACCACCGTGGGCGGGTCTGTAGGTTTTTACCAGAAGCTGCCCAGCGAGCTCAACGTAGATTCCCCCTCCTTGTCCAGCACTGTGCACGCCGCGGACGGCACGCTGATCGCCACCTTCTATGCGGAAAACCGTGTGAAAGTCCCGCTGCAGGAGATGTCCCCGTTCATCCGTGAAGCGATCATCGCCATTGAGGACAACCGGTTCTACGAGCACGCAGGGGTGGACGCACAGGGGATCATGCGGGCACTCACATCAAACCTGACCCATGGAACCCGGCAAGGCGCCTCAACACTGACCCAGCAGTATGTCACCAACGTGTTGAACGAGTCCCGCCTGTCCGAGGGCCGGCCGGAGGACGTGGTGCTCAGCGGCCAGAAAACCATGGGAGACAAACTGCGTGAGATCAAACTTTCCCTGGAGCTGGAGAAGCGGTTCACCAAGGATCAGATCCTTGAGGGATACCTGAACATCGTGTTCTTCAACAGGAATGCCTACGGGATCGAGGCAGCCTCCCGCTATTTCTTCAGCACCTCGGCAAAGAACCTGACCCTTCCCCAGGCAGCCCTCCTCGCTGGCCTGGTCAATGGGCCCAGCGTTTACGACCCCACCGTGGATCCTCAGGCCGCACTCAAGCGACGAAACCTTGTGCTGGACCGGATGCTGGAACAGAAAAAGATCACAGCAGTGGACTACGGCGTGGCGGTTGCTACCCCCATTGAACTCAACATCACCCCCTCGCTACAGGGCTGCGCGGGCACAACCTTCGCCACCTACTTCTGCGACTACGTCTCCCATCTCATCCTTAACAACAGCGCCTACGGTGAGACCGTGGAGGAACGTGAAAGGTTGCTCTACCGTGGCGGCCTGACCATCACCACCACCTTGGACAGCCGGCTTCAGAACGCAGCGCAGGAACAAGTTGATGCCTCCGCCGGCCCTAATCCGGACAGGTGGGGTGCTGCAATGACCACAGTGCAGCCCGGCACCGGAAAAATCCTCGCCATGGCTCAAAACACGGTGTTCGTGCCCCAGGACGGAATGTATGACACCCAGCTGAATTTCAATGTAGACGCCAAGGACGAGAATGGCCTCGACCTCAACGGTGCGGGCGGCTTCCAACCAGGTTCCACCATGAAGCCCTTCATCTACGCCGAGTGGCTCAACGAAGGTAAAAATCCCACCGCAGTTGTTGACGCCTCGCGCCGCGTCTATCCCGTAGGTTTCCCGTGGCGCTCCAGCTGCGGAAAGGTCCTTGGCGGTTACAGCACCGCCCAGAAAGCCCAGAACCTTGGCGCCGATGACGATCTGCAAAACAACGACGTCGGCTACTACCGCCCCATGCCCATCAACTACGGCCTGTACAACTCCATCAACACCGCCACCTTCGCCACCGCAGCCCAACTGGATTTCTGCGGCATCCAAAAAATGGTGGACACCGTGGGCCTGCACAGCGGCCTGGACAACGCCCCGGTGAACATGCACCAGATCGGCAACCTCCTGGGTTCCATCGGTGTGGCCCCCCTTGTCCTGGCGAGCGCCTACGCCACCTTCGCCAACGATGGCACCTACTGCAAACCAATCGCCATCACGGCGATCAGTGATGCCCAAGGGCGCCAGTTCCAAGCCCAGACCCCTGAATGCAGGGACGCCGTAAAACCAGCAGTGGCCCGTGGTGTGAACGCGGTCCTGCAGGATGTCCTCAAAATGGGTTCCGGCGTCTACATCAGCCCCAAAGTCCAGAGCCAAGTTCCGGTTGCTGCCAAGACAGGAACGTCCAACAACAACGGCGCCACCTGGGTGGCCGGTTACACCACCACCCTTGCAACGGCGTCGTTCTTTGGCGATACCTCAGCGGGGCAGCAGCGGGCCGGCCAGAACATCACCATCAACGGCAAGTTCTACAAGTCCTTGGATGGGTACATGATCGCGGGCCCACAATGGGCCAACTACATGATGACGGCTACGTCCCTGTATCCCAGCGGGGCTTTCCAGGCGCCGGCCCCTCCCCCGGCACCTACGCCTTCCCTGCCTGCGACACCACAGCCTACGCGGCGCTGACCTCGGGGGTTTCGTCGGGCCTGCGTTGCGAGGCCCGCTCTACCCGGAATACCCCGGCCATACCCTGCAGAGTGGGCCACACAACGAGCTAGATCGTGTGCTTCGGCGTTGCGAGGCCCGCTCAACCCGGAATACCCCGCCCAAACCCTGCACACCAGGCCTCACAACAAGCCAGATCGTGTGCTTCGGCGTTGCGAGGCCCGCTCTACCCGGAATACCCCGCCCAAACCCTGCACACCAGGCCTCACAACGGGCTACCTAGCGTGCTCCAGGCGGGCTTGCGTGCCGTCATCCTCGTACCTCTCCACGCCGGCGAGGTCACGGCCCGCGATGTATCCGAACGTCAACGCCGGCCCCAGGTTGATGCCGCCCGCGGGGTAATGTCCACCCATCACGTTGGCTTGATCATTGCCAGCAACATAGAGCCCGCAAATAGCATCGCCGTTGTTGTTGAGCGCCCGCCCACGTCCGTCCGTGTCCAGGCCCGCGAAAGTCCCGAAGCTCCCCGGAACCACCCGAACGGCGTAGAAAGGCCCCTTCTCTATGGGCCCCAGGGAGGGGTTGGGCCCGTGGCTTGCACCGCCGCCGTACCGGTTGAAGGCGGTTTCACCGCGCCCGAAGTCGGGGTCTACGCCGCAGCGTGCGTTGGCATTGAACCGTGTCACGGTCCTGCGCAACTCTGTGGGCTCGATCCCGCACTTGGTAGCCAGCTCCTCCAATGTTCGTCCCTTGATGAGGTATCCGGAACGTAGGTAGGGAAAGAGCGGCACTGGTAGCGGCTTGGCCATTCCCAGGGGGAACCGACGGACAAAACGGCTGTCCGCAATTTGCCACGACTCCACGGTTTCACCCTCAGGAGTGGCTTCGAGGAGGGCCTCCACATAGTCGTAGTATCCGTTGGCCTCGTTCACAAACCGTTTCCCGTCCGCGCGGACTCCAATACTGCCCGGCTTTGCGCGGTCCATGATGTGCGGGAAAACCCCGGTTCTGCCGTTGCGGTAAGGTACCAAGGACACCGGGCACCAAGCGGCAGGCGACTTCACGTCAGTTCGGAAACGCGCCCCCACGGCCTGTGCCAGGTTGATGCCATCACCGGTGGTTTCGCCCGGGGACAGAGTCCAATGCTCCCGACCTGTAGGTGTTTTGGGAAAGAGCTCCCCGCGCCGCTGCACATCGTTGGGGAAACCTCCAGAGGCCAGCACGACGCCGCGGCTCGCGTTGATCTGCAGCTCGCCTTCCGGAGAACGCACGACGGCGCCGGTCACCTTCCCGGCGTCGTCTTTGAGTAACGCTGTGGCCGGTGTGGACACACGGATGTTGACGCCAAAATCATCAGCGGATTTCAGGAGCCGCCCGGTCAATGCAGTGCCGTTGACCAACTGCATGTTCCGGCGGTGCATCAGTACGTCCAAAAGGTGGAACCCAAAGCGCCAGCCCGCGTGAAAGAGACCCTTGGGGTTGCCTTGGGATGCCGACAGGAACTTGCTGAGGTCCGGGCCTGCCATAATTCCCATGCCCAGGAACGAGGTTTCGTAGAGCTGATGCCGCATCTTCGCCCTGAGGCTGGGCTTTATGGCGCGTGCGTTAAACGGCTTGGGCCCAACCGAGCGGTTTCCTGTGCCTGCTCCCGCGAGCTTGCCGTAAATATCGTTGATCTTGACGCCTGGGACGAACTGCAGCGACGTCTTGTCCTGGAAGAAGCCCACCATGTGGGGCGACGCTTCGAGGAAAGCATCCACTTTGTCAGCCTGGTAATGCTCCCCGAGCACTTCGCGGAGGTAGGTCCGGAAGGTCTCCTTGTCCTCATGGACTCCGGCGGCCTTCGCCAGAGGATTGCCTGGTGCCCAGGCCCAACCGCCGGACCACGATGTAGCGCCACCGCATACGGCGGCCTTTTCCACAACGATCACTTTGAGTCCGTGATAGGCGGCGGTTACTGCGGCGGATAGTCCTCCGGCCCCTGAGCCAATCACCAGGACGTCGCAGTCCAGGCTGGGGGGTTCCGGGCTGGGGAGTTCCGGGCTGGGGAGTTCCGGGCTGGTGTTCATGTGGTGCTCCAAGTCAGTTCTACGTTGGTGTCGCACGGCGACAGGACGGATACGGCCGCCGCCTTAAGTTGTTTGGCCCAGGCAAGTTCGCCCATGCTGGCAACCCTGCTGTCCGACGGTGTTTCGACGCTGACCGGCGTTCCTGCGGGGAATGCTGCGAGTAGGGCCGGGAGATCGAATTCCCCTTCACCTGGGACGCCACGCTCCGAGCGTGACTCCGTGATCAAGGATTCCCTGCTGGACGGAGGGGTAGCAGGGCCGTCGCAGAGTTGAATCATGGGAACCAGATCCGCCACGCCCCCAAGTTCAGCTGCGGTGCCGCCAAACCGGTTGACGTGCAGTGCGTCCACAACGATGCTGCAGCCAGCATGCCGGGCCAACTCCATTGCAACGGAGATGGAGCGAACACTCTGGTAGGAGATCGGTTCCAATGTTGGCGCGATTCCGAAGGCCTTTCCGTCCTCTGTCATCTGAGCCAGGTGGTCTGAGAAGCGGCCAAGATCCGGGTCTCCACAGGCCACAGTCAACGTTGATGCCCCCAAAGCTTGGCCGGCTTCCATCATGTGTAGCCAGGCTTTGCGTTGATCCTGACCGTTTTGCAGGCCAGTCCCGTCCAGGAGCAGAAACTCGATGTCCTCAACACAGATCCCTGTGTCAGCCATGCGTTCCAGCGTTTCCTTGAGCATTGCTGAGCCTGGCTGAAGGTTGTAGGGACGTTCGGTGGTGGTGACAGGCCGGACGCGGGCTCCAATGAAGTCGAAGCCTGCCTGCGCTGCAATCGTTACCAGCTCCGGGGGCGCTGTGCCCACGAGGGAGAGCTGGGCGATTCCCAGCCGACGCGTTGGTGTGGTCACTTTCGGGCTCCATTCAGGGTGAAGTCAGGCTGAGCGAGTTCGCCGGACTGCCGCGAATTCGCTGGAGACTTCCGGCGATCCCGCACTGTTCCAGCGATCTCGGCGGAGGGGGTGGGGGCAGAGGCATAGGGGGTGGGGGTGAGCGCCGTGGCAATGCGCTGGGCTGCGTCGTAACCACTCTTGACCGCGTTGGATACGATTGCCGGCGTCTCGTCCACCACTGTCCCCGCGAGAGTGACAGGAACGGAGGCGGCAGAGCTCAGCTCGGCTTCCCGCTGCTCCAACGTCAAAGGGCCGTCCAGGGGCAGGACCGAACGGGAGACCAAAAGCTCGCCCGGCGCGTCAATCCACTCATCCTCCAAACCTGGGCGGCTAATCCGAACACGGGTACCGTCGAACTCTTCGATGGTGCTGGACAGGAAGATCCGAACTTTGGGATTTGCTTCAAGCCGCGGCACTGCGAGGATTTTCGCCCGGCGCCCGGATTCAGGAGCAAGGGAGTCCTGCGGCCCGATGATCAGCACCGCAACACCCAGGGCGGCAAGGGTATCTGCAACGCTCATGGCTACTGAGTCCGCGCCCCAAATAGTCACGGCCTCCGGCACGCGCCCGCTGGAACCCGGCAACTCTTCCGACGGAGCGGAGGCGCGGCCTGGAGAACCGGGGTGGACGCCGCCGTTGCGGACCAACGGACCCCCGTCGAGGACCAACCGACCCGCGTCGAGGACCAACGGATCCCCGTCGAGGACTTCCGGACCCACGTTGCGGACCAACGGACCCCCGTCGCGGACCAACCGACCCGCGTCGCGGACCAACGGATCCCCGTCGAGGACGTCCGGATGCGCGGCAAGCCAATCCCGGATGTCCGAAACATGTGGCAGGTGAGCGCCGATGAAATCAGGGGCCGGGCGGGCTCCGCCGGTGGCGATCACCACGGCATCTGCCCCGAACTCCCTGGCCAGCGCAGCAAGATCGGAGGTATCTACGCGTTGTTCGAGCCGGACCTCCACGCCCAGGCGCTCGTTTTCAACGGATGACCATTCAGCGAAGCGGTGGAAGTCCGGCGTCGATTTCATGCGTTCGGCGAGGGCGAACTGCCCACCGGGCCGCGCGGCGTCGTCGATCAACGTCACCCGGGCACCGGCCTCGGCGAGTTCGCGGGAAGCGGTCAGCCCGGCGGGACCGGCTCCCACCACCAAAACCTTGGATTCGGCACGAACAGTAGGGGTGGGAACCGGCACACGTGAGCGCCCGACTGCTGGGTTGACCGTGCAGGTGACCTGGCCCAGGCCGAGGTTGTCGATGCACACGTTGCAGGCGATGCACGGGCGGTAGCGCTCACCTCGCAGGACCCCGCCAACAAAAGCAGGATCGGCGTGGATGGCGCGGGCCAAGCTGACGAAGTCGCATGTGCCATCGGAGAGCACTTCTTCAATAATTTCCGGGCTGTTGAGCCGCCCGGCCATTCCCAGGGGCAGCCCGAACTGACGGTAGGCCTTGGCATAGTCAGCAAGGATCCCCGGCTTCCACTCCCCCGATTGCACGATCCATTCGCCGGCGTCGTAGCTGCCGGCGGAGATATCCAGGAAGTCGAGCTTGCCCAGATGCGCTTTGGCGATGATATCCACTTGCTGCTCAGCGCTGATGCCGTCAGCCGGACCTTCCACTACGGAAACGCGCATGCCCACTACGGTGTCCGGCACGGCGTCCCGCACGGCATCAATGACCAGGTTCATGAAGAATTCCGGCGCCGCGAACTCGTCCGTGCGGTGGTTGGAAATCGGTGACATGAACTGGTGGATCAGGTATCCGTGGGCGCCGTGCAGGTTGATCACATCGAACCCGGCGGCAACCGCTCGGCGCGCCGCCGCCGCGAAGGCCTCCACGAGTTCGTAGCATTCAGCCGCGGTGAGTTCGCGCGGAACCTCGCCACCCGCCGTCGGGCATGGAACCGGCGACGGCGCGAGGTTCTTGAAGCCCGAAACTGCGGACTGCGCGGTGCGGCCGCCGTGATTAAGTTCGACGGCGGCGAGCGCACCTTCGGCGTGCAAAGCGTCGGTAAGGCGGCGGAGGCCCGGAATCATGTCATCGGTATGCAGGCCTAGTTGGTGGGTGCGGCCTTTGCCGTCCGCCCGGACATAGGTGGCCTCGGTGGTGACCATGCCCAGCCCGGCCCTGGCCCGGGTCAGAAGGTAGTCAATATATTGTTCGGTGATGTGGCCGTCTTTGGTGCCGTAGTTGCGTTCCATTGGCGCGGAGGCCAGACGGTTGCGGAGGGTTTTGGGGGTGCGACCGTTACGGCCCAGGGTCAGGGGTGATGCTGCTGATGCGGAAAAGGCCATGCTTAGCTCGCCACCTTCTGCAGGGTTCCTAGGGCGGGAATGGCTGCGTGCGCCGGGTGAACGGGTGCAAAGCGGACTGGCTCACCGGTGCGCGAGGACTCGTAGACCGCCAGCAGGATGCGAAGCGACTTGAGCGCGTCCTTGCCGGTGATGGCCGGTTCGGTTCCGGACTCCAGTGCCTGGACGAAATCCTGGACCTGCAGTTTGTGGAACGGGATGAGCTGGCCGTTGATGACGGACAGATCCACGTTCGGCTCTACGCCCTCGGGGTGGACAGGCTCCACCACGATTCGCTCGCCCACCGCCCACAGATCCAGCCGGCCGTCGCTGCCTTCCGGGAATTCCGTGAGGGAAGCCGAGGCTCCTGTTTCGCCGGTGATGCGGAGCTGGATGCCAAGGTTGGGTGACAGCGCGGTGGATGCCTGCAGCGTGGCCATGGCACCGGAGGTAAAGGTGATCACGGCCGTCGCGGAGTCCTCCACCTCTATATAGTCGCCATGCCGGTAGGTGTTGACCTTGCCGTAAACCTCCGCAACGTCCCCCAAGTACCACTGGAGAAGGTCGATCTGGTGGACAGCCTGGGACATCAGGACCCCGCCGCCATCGCTTTCCCACGTGCCACGCCATGCGTCCCGGTTGTAATAGTCCGGGGCGCGGTGCAGCATCACCGAGCACTGCGCCATGATGGCCCTGCCCAACGTGCCGTCATCGATCGCGGACCGGATCTTCTGCGACGCCGGCCAGAACCGACGCTGGAACAGAACCCCCAATTGGACTCCCGCTTCCTCGCACGCCTCGACCATGCGTTCGGCCGATTCCAGTTTGGTGGCGATCGGTTTCTCGCACAGTACGTTCACTCCTGCGGCCGCGGCTTGCAGTACCACTTCCTCGTGGGTGGGGTGCGGCGTGCAGACTGAAATGATGTCCAGCCCCAGGGCCAGCAGCTCCTCCACACTGGATACCGCGTTGGGTACGCCCCAGGAATCGGCGGTGGATCTTGCCCGGTCCGCATCAACATCGCAGACACCCACGATCTGTACGTTGTCCAAGGCCCGGAAAGCCTCGAGGTGGTTGCGGGAAATGGCACCGCAGCCCGCGATTCCAACGCGGAAAGTACGGGGTGCGGTTGCTGGCGAAGTCATGGGGGTATCCAACTTTCAGGGCATGAGTCGTTGACGTGGGCGTGAGGGGGAGGGAGTGGGGCCGGCGCCGGGCGGACGGAAGGTGCCGCCCGGCGTCGTACTTATCCGTCTAGTTGCGTATGGCGCGCGGCTTGCCGAGATCCTCTAGGGGCACGTTGTAGGTTTCCCTCGCAGTCATGATGGCGATTGCGGAGGCTGCCAGGCAGAGGATGGTGAAGCCGGCAACAGGCCACCAACCGTTGTGGCCCGGCTGCGCTAGGAGCGTTGCGATTGCGGGTGCGAAACCCGCCAGGATCAGGCCGATCTGGCTGCCGATTGCCATCCCGGAGTAGCGCACTGCGGCCGGGAACATCTCCGGGAAGAACACAGTCCACACACCGTTCCAGCAGGAGTAGAACACTGTCATGTTAAGGAAGCCGAAGAGGAAGACCATGGGAATGTTCTGCTCGCTGATGGCCCAGAAGTAGCCGATGGTGGTCAGTGCGCAGCCGAGGGCACCCACCAGCAGGACCTTTTTACGGCCGATGCGGTCCGAGATCATGGCGGAGATGGGGATGGTCACCATGGAAAGGCCAATGGTTACGGCATTCACAGTGAGCATGAGGGTGCGGTCGATGCCAACGGCGGGGCCGGTGGCGTATGCCAGGGCGTACACGGTGAAGGTGGTCTGCATGACGGAGAACAGCATCACCACGCCAACGCGCAGGACGTCGCGCCATTGGGTCTTGAAAACTGCGACGGCGGGAATCGCCTTGGGCTTGTTGTGTTCCACGATTTCCTCGAACACGGGAGGTTCGTCCAGGCGCGTCCGGATCCAGTAGGCCACCGCGAGGACAACCACGGAGAGCCAGAACGGGACTCGCCAACCCCAGCTGAGGAGCTGGTCCTCGGGTAGGGCCGCCAACGGGATGAAGACGATGGTGGACAGCACCATTCCTGATGCGTAGCCGGTCATCACAAAGCTGGTGAAGAACGCCCGGCGGCCTTCGGGCGAGTGCTCCATGGTCAGGGTTGAAGCGCCGGCCGCTTCTGCACCGGCGGAGAAGCCCTGGGCCAGGCGGCCCACCAGCAACAACGCCGTTGCCCAGTAGCCGATTTGCCCGTACGTGGGCAGGAATCCAATACCGATCGAGGCGAAGCCCATGATCACCAGCGTGATCATCAAGGCTTGTTTGCGGCCGATCTTGTCACCGTAGTGGCTCATCACCAAGCCACCCAGCGGCCTGGCCAGGTATCCCACGCCGAAGGTGGCCATCGCTCCAAGGAGTGCCACCACAGGGTCTCCGCCCGGGAAGAAGATCTTGGGGAAGATCAACGCGGCCGCGGTGCCGTAGATGAAGAAGTCGTAGTACTCCAAGGTGGACCCCAGGAAAGAGGCAAGCGCTGCTTTCTTGGGCATTTTGATGTGTTCAACCGGTGCTGCCGGGGTTACATCCGAGGGCGAGTGCTGCTGCACGTTTCCCATACTGTCTCCTCATTGAGTGCGCGGGAAGCGGCACCGCCATGGTGCCTTGCCCGGCAAAGAATTAGATGAGTCACGAAACGCCAGCTACCGCTTTGTTGGGTAGCCCATCCTGGAGCCGTTGATGACGACTTCAGGACGTGTGCTCCAGATCACGGGCGAAAGTTCCTCTGGGATCGACTGTAGGACCCAGATCACACACCGAGGGGCAACTTCCCGTTGAACGGGACAGGCGCTCGCCGAACTCGTCTCGCTCCTACTCAGCGCTTGTGGAAGCCAACCAGGGGCGGGATCCATAGGGCCTGCGCTCGGCGCCCATGGTCCGGGACAAGCCACGTCCAGCGGCCACCAGAACCGGCAAAATCAGCCCGGCGTCCTCGTCCACGGAAGGCACGACGACGGAAATCGCACCTATGACGGCATGGCCCTGGCCAAACACCGGCACAGAATAGGCAGTGTTCTCCTCCACAAGGACACCCACCAAGCGCGCATATCCGCGCTCACGGATCACGGCAAGGTTGCCCCTGATCCTTGCAGGGTCCGTTTCCGTGGCCGCCGTAGTCTTTTCAAGCTTTCCCGCCAGGAAACGATCCTGCACCCACCCCGGCATATGCGCCATCATGGCCATGCCCGAGGACGTGGTGTGGATGTCCAGGCGGCCGGCGACCTCAGCCAGATTCATCACCGATCCATGCCGGTCCAACCGCTCAAGATAGAGCACGCTGTTGGTTTCGACATCCGGAATGGACAAGGACACATGTTCCCGGACCGCCGCATGGACACCTTCAAGGAACGGAAGGCCCCTGCGACGAAACTCTTCCAAGGGGTTGCTGCGGGAAGCCAGTTCCCACATTTTCATTCCAACGCCGAACTCCCCCGTTGCGTTGCGCTCCAAGAGTCCGTTAGCGGCCAAGTCCATAGCCAACCGATGCACGGTACTGCTGGACATGCCGGTAATGCGCACCAGTTCTTTCAGGGGAAGCCAGGGCTGGCCCTTGGAGAATGCATCCATGATTTTGACGACGCGCTCAATGACGGACTCCCCCGACGCCGAGTTAGCCATGATGCCTCCCGTTTGCTCCCCGGCCATCCCGGATGTGCAACCCAATATAGCCTTGCACTTGAACCGGAAAATGTTGGAGGCATGGTGGAACTACGGCAAATTGAGGCCTTCCTTGCAGTGGCCGAGGAACTTCACTTCGGCCGCGCGGCGGAACGGCTCCGGATGGCGCAGTCACCACTGAGCCAGACCATCAAGAAGCTTGAGAAGGGCTTGGGGGCGGCGCTGTTTGAACGCAACACCCGGTCGGTGACGCTGACAGCAGCGGGCCACGCCCTGCTGCCGCATGCACGCAAAGTCCTCGATGAAGTTGACCTTGCCCGCCGGGCAGTGAGTGCCGGCACCGGGGTGGTTTACGGCAAGCTCGCCATAGGCTTTTCCGGGGCTTTAAACCACACCACACTCCCTCCGCTGACCCGTGCGCTCCGTCAGCAGTATCCACAGCTGGAGGTGACCCTGCACGGGGGGCTCTTGACGCAGGAGGCACTGCATCAACTCAGCAACAATGCCTTGGATCTCGCTTTCATAGGCTTGCCCATTGACGAGCCATCCTTGGCCACCCGGCGAATTGCCACCGAGCGGCTGGGGGTTGCCGTGCCCGCAGACCACTCACTTGCCGGCCACCCGTCAGTGGAGCTGGCCGAGCTTGCCGCGCACCCGTTCATCACCATGCCGGCGGCGCAAGGGTCCACCCTCAGGGAAGTCACTTTCGCAGCCTGCGCCGCTGCTGGCTTTCGGCCTCGAATCACCCAGGAAGTTGCCGATCCCTACACAGCGCTGTCCTTAGTGGCGGGCGGGGTGGGGATCAGCTTGATGCCGGAATCCATCAGGGACATCATGCCGGCGGGCACAGAGTTTCTCTTCCTCCTGGGCGAGGATGTGCTGCTGCATTCCGGGCTTGCCTGGAATCCGGACGCTACGTCCCCAGCCGTCCGCGCAGCGCTTGAGCTTGCCGAGGTGGTTTTGCCGACGCCCACCGGCCGCTAACTATGTAATTTACACACATAGTCATAGACCAACTAAGTATTGGACAGGGCCTAATGGGTTGCCCACCATTGAGGGAAGCCACCACCACTCAATGAAGAGGACAAACCTCATGGCCACCTTTGCAGTTACCTACTCGTATTCCAACTCCACCTCAGCCAGCCGGGACGCAGTCCGCCCCTCGCATGTGGAATTCCTCAAAGCCCAGTTCGACGGCGGTCGCCTCCTCAAGAGCGGACCTTTCGGTCCCGAAGAAGCCCCCGGCGCATTGCTGATCATCACCGGTGATTCCACAGCAGACGTGGAAGCGCTCATGGACCAGGATCCCTTCCAGCAGGCCGGACTCATCGAGGAACGGACAGTGCGCCAATGGAACATTTTCTTTGGCGCCGAGTCCTCGGGCCAGCCGGCGGCGTCGGCCGCAGCAGCCCCGTCGGCCGCGGCAGCTCCGTCAGCCACTCAGAACTGAGGCCCGTCAGTGCTTTCCGCGATCACCGTTTCCAAGCAAGTCATCGAATTCCGGGACTCCCCCGCGCCCACCCTCCAACCGGGCCATGCTTTGGTGCGGGTCCACAACGTCACCCTCTGCGGCACGGACCTCCACATTTGGGAGGACGATTACCCCACAGAATTGCCCCTCATCCAGGGCCATGAATTTTCCGGCATCGTGGAGGAGCTTGGGGACTCCGCGCATCGAGGCTTCAGCGTCGGAGACCGCGTAGCCGTCAATCCCATCATTTACTGCGGCGAGTGCCGTCCCTGCCGCACTGGACGCTACAACGTGTGCCAAAACGTGGGCTGCCTGGGTTGCTACTCTGACGGAGCCCTCACGGAACTGATCAGCGTCCCGTTGGATAAGCTCTGCCCTGTTCCGGACGAGCTTCCGCTGGACATCGCCGCCATGGGTGAACCTGCCTCCATCGCCATGCAGGCAGTGAACCGCGTCCGGCCCGAGGCCGGGGAAACCGCACTGGTGCTGGGAAGCGGCCCCATCGGCTTGCTGGCCACACTGTATCTGACGGAGCTCGGCGTCAGCGTTGTCTGCGCCGATACTGAGCAGCACCGGCTGGATCTGGCTCTGGAGTTCGGCGCCACGGATACCCTGCTTGTCACCCCCGGCATGGACTTCCCCGACGTCCACCAGGCAGCCCGGCTAGAGTCGCTGACCCAAGGCTACGGACCCCAGCTGGTCATTGAGGCCACAGGGGTTCCGTCCTCGCTGGAGAACTCCATCCGGCTGGTGGCCAGCGCAGGACGAATCGTCCAAGTGGGCATCTCGCCCAGGCAAGCTGCCGTTTCCATGAAGGACATTCCCTACAAGGAGCTGGACATTATGGGCAGCAGGATGAGCCTGAACCTCATTCCTGACGGGCTCGCACTGCTGGCGCGCCACCCTGAACAAGCCCAAGCGTTGATGACCCATCGGTTTGAGTTCGCAGACCTCCAACAGGCCTACCAACTGATGCAGGGACGAACGGAAAAGATCGGGAAAATCCTGATCCACATGCCTGCAGGAAGCCCCGTATGAGCACCTCAATCCTCACTGAACCCGGTCAGCTAAAGCCCGGCTACGACGTCGTCATCATGGGCAGTGGTGCCGCCGGGCTGGTAGCCGCTGTCCGCGCTGCCGATGCCGGGCTTAGCGTCCTCGTGGTGGAAAAGGCCCGGCTGCTGGGCGGAACGACCGCGGCCGGGGGCGGAGTGATGTGGGCACCGAACAATCACCTCGCCAAGGCTGCCGGGTATCAGGACAGTCATGCCGACGGCGTCGCGTACCTTTCCGAGGCAGCCGGGCACGTGATGACGGCCGAGGAAATCGAATGGTACGTGTCCACCGCGCCGCAGGCCGTGGAGTTCCTCAACGGGAACACGAAAGTTTCCATGGTTCCCATCGCACGGCCGGACTACCACATGGAGTGGAAAGGGGCAGCGAATGGTGGCCGGGGGCTGGACAACAATGCCTTCGATCCCCGCGACTACCCGGGCCTCTCTGAGCTGATCCGGCCGTCGTCCTACTTCCCTTTGCTCACCATGACAGAGCGCGACGAACTCAACGGCCGCGCCGCTGACCCGGAGCTCGTGGCCCGCCGGGTATCTGCCGGGATCAGGACCATGGGCGGCGCACTGGTGGGCAGCCTCCTTGCGAGCGCCCTGGACCGCGGAGTTCAGATCATTGCTTCAACCCCTGTGGAGGACCTGTCCCCCTTCAGCGGTGGATGGAGTGTGAGCCTCGGCGGTACCGCCGTCCACGCGCGCGTGTCTGCGACCGCCGTCGTGCTGGCCTCCGGCGGGTTCGAATGGAATCCCAGGCTCCGCAGCGCTTTCCTTCCCTATCCCGTCACGCCCATCAGCGCGCCATCCAACGAAGGCGACGGCTTGGAACTCGGGCTCAAAGCCGGTGCAGCTGTGGAGGACATGTCCGCGGTGTGGGGTGTTCCGGTCATTTCGACGCCGGCCCATGAATACGACGGGCAACGTTCGGGCCGCATGGGCAATGTGGAGATGACACTCCCGGGGTCCATCACCGTGAACAGCTGCGGGAAACGTTTCGTCAACGAGGCCCTCAACTACCACGACGCCAGCCGGGTCTTCGCGTCCATCAATCCGCACACCGGACGGCAGCAAAACAACCCGGCATGGCTGGTGTTTGATTCCACGTACCTGGCCAAATACCCGGTGGCTGGTTCAACGCCTGGTGAGCCCGCAGAGTGGATGGTGTCCGAGCCCGATCTGGACGCGCTGGCTCAGGAAACGGGTATCGATGCAGGCGGCCTTGCTGCCACCGTGGCCAGATTCAATGCTGACGCTGCGCTTGGCGTGGACACCGAATTCGGCCGGGGCTCCACACCTCAGGACCGCTTCCTCGGCGATGCCGGCAACACTCCCAATCCGTGCCTTGCCCCCTTACTGGCCGCGCCGTTCTACGCGGTCCCAGTCCATGCCGGAGTGTTGGGAACATCGGGCGGCTTGGCAACGGATTTCCATGGACGCGTTCTCGATGGCCGGCAATCACCCATCCCGGGGCTTTACGCGGCGGGCAACGTCTCAGCTGGCGTGTTCCGCAACAACTACCCCGGCGGTGGTGCAACACTCGGCTCGGCCATTACCCGTGCGTTCGCTGTTGGGGAGGATCTGGCGGCCCGGCTCACGTAGGTTTGGCGTTTGCGTTGCGAGGCCCGCTCTGCACCCAATGCCCCGCCCAAACCCTGCAGACCGGGCCACACAACAAACCACCCCACCTTGCGAGGCCCGCTCTGCACCCAATACCCGGGCAATACCCTGCAGACCGGGCCACACACCGGGCGGACGTAGGGCGAAGCGGCTACCGGGCGTAGCGCTCGGTGAAGTTCCTGAGAACCCGCATAGGCTCAGTCACCGATGACCGCAGGGCCTCAGCAATGAGTTCGTCGGCTGTGTGGGGCGGGAAGTACCCGGAGTTCTTGTAAATGTTGATGCGCGTGATCAACCCGTCGGCGTCCAGTTCCGGGTGAAACTGTGTGGCATATAGGTTGTTCTTGATCCGGAACATGTGGACCGGACATGCCTCTGAACTGGCCAGCAGAACAGCGTGGGCCGGGAGTTTGCTGCACGCTTCCTTATGCCCGACGAACGCCTCGAAGCTGTGCGGGACGCCCTGCAACAAGGGATCGTCCTCACCGTCGGCGGTGAGCGTGATCTCCGTTGCCCCTACCGGCTCTCCGAAACGGCGGTCAATAACGGCGCCTTGGTGCACGCCCAGGGTCCCGACCCCGTAGCAGGCACCCAAAAAAGGGAAATCCTCAGCCACGATCCGGTCCAGCAGGGATGAAAGTTCTGCCTCCACCCGGATCTGGGAGGCGCTCTTTTCCTCCACAGGATCGCTGGAAGTGTAGGGGCTGCCGCCAACAATGACCCCGGAGTAGTCGGACAGCTCGAGGGCCGGCAACGGGGCTGATTCCAGCCGTATGTGGACCAATTCGTCCGGTTCCAAGCCGCAGTACCGGAGGTATGCCTGGTATTCGTCGTGGGCTGCGGCGTCTTCGGCGCGGGTGGCCAGCAAGAGAAAGGGCTTCACAGGCCCAGTCTGCGTGAGGAATGGCTGAGGGACAAAGTGTGTTGCTAGCGGGAGGGGGTTTCTGCCAGAGACTCCCTTGCATCGCCGTGGCTGCATAACGTTGTAAGAGACCCCATGAAACATGACTTATCCCTCAGGAGCACTCTTTGAAGCAGGACCCCGTGGCCGTCGGAACGCCAACACCCCAGGTGTCGCGTGCCGAAACGCAGCAACCCAAGAAGATCCCGTGGGGTGGACTCCTGGTCCTGGCGGCTGCCGGTTTCACCGCGGTAACTACTGAGCTGCTGCCCTCCGGACTGCTCCCGCAGATCAGCAGGGACTTGGGAGTGGACGAGTCTGCTGTGGGGTCTTTGACGGCGGTTTACGCGGCAATCATTGTTTTCACGGCCTTGCCGCTCTCCAGGTTCCTGGCCGGACGGGTCCCCCGCAAGACGTTGCTGATCGCTACCGTGCTGACGTTTGCGCTGAGCAACATTCTCCTGGCGCTCAGCCCGGCACTGGGTTGGGCCATCGGCGCGCGACTCCTTGGAGGCATAGCCCACGGCATGTTGTGGTCCAGCATGGCCCCCTATGTTGCCCGGATTGTTCCTCCCCACTCGGTGGGCAAGGCCATGGCTGTGGTGTTCAGCGGCAACAGCATCGCCTTGGCAGTGGGCGCTCCCATTGGAACTCTCATGGGTTCCCTCATGACGTGGCGGGCTTCCTTCATGGTTCTTGCCGGGGTAGGTGTGCTGTTGGCGGTACTGGCCTTCTGGCTACTCCCCGGAGCGCATGACCAGGCCAGCCAAAAGACACCCTCGCTCCGGGCCGCCATGAAGCTCCCCGGCGTGGTTGCCATCGCGATCGCGTGGCCCCTTCTGTTACTCGCGCATTTCACGCTGTTCACCTATGTGGCCCCGTTCCTGCTTGCCTCGGGGTTGCCGGAATCCGCTACGAGCCTCTCCCTGTCCGTGGTGGGAATTGCCAGCCTGGTGGGGATTTGGATTGCGGGTATGACGGCGGACTCCCGCCCGCGCACCTCGGTGATTGCCGCCGTCGGACTCCTGACCCTGGCGTTCGCGCTACTGCCTGCACTGGGTGGCACGTGGGTGGGTGCGTTTGGGTTGATGACGCTTTGGGGGATCGCTTTTGGTGCCGTGGGCATCTACAACCAGGCGGCCATTCTCCGCGCAGGCGGGGAGCATAAGGATGCAGCCAACGGTCTCACGGTGGTGACCATTCAGCTGGGCATCGCAGTAGGAGCCGTTTATGGTGCTTTCGCCCTCACGACTGTGGGCGCCCAACTGGTGCCTTTGGCCGCGGCCCTGCCCACTGCGATCGCTTTGGTGATCATCATCGCGAGCCGCCGCGGAGGATACCCAGCGGGCCCTCGGGAGAAGCGCCGTTAACATTTCCGAAACATGGCAGTGACGTGATCTTCACGTACGGAGGATTTCTGTAACTTACCTGCAACTTAGCTCTTCTGCATCGGAAACATAGCTCACCGAATATTGATCCGGGGGTTGGTGCGGGCCGGGAACAACGGCCCTGTTTGAGACGGACTCAATAAGAAGGGAACGCAGGTGGAGATCTCTGCGCAACACGTCTGGATGATGCTGGCAGCGGCAATGGTGCTGTTCATGACCCCCGGCCTTGGTTTGTTCTACGGCGGCATGACCCGCGCCAAGGCAGCACTGAACATGATCATGATGAGCTTCATCTCCGCAGGCATCGTAGGCGCGGTGTGGGTCCTCTGGGGCTACTCGATGACCACCGGCAGCGGTTTCCTGGGCCTGTTCGGCAATCCCTTTGCACACTTCGGCCTGCAGGACCTGATCGGATCGCCGGACCTCATCAAGGCCGGCTTTGCAGCAACCTTCGCCATCATCACTGTGGCCCTGATCAGCGGAGCTATTGCCGATCGCGCCAAGTTCAGCGCCTGGGCACTGTTCGTACCGATCTGGGTCACCGTGGTGTACTGCCCGCTGGCCTACATGATTTGGGGCGGTGGCCTCATGAGCGCAGGGGGTGCCGTCACCCAGATCTTCGGCCAGGTCATCGACTTCGCCGGCGGCGCTGTGGTTGAGGTCAGTTCGGGAACCGCCGCTTTCGTCCTCGCATTGATCGTGGGAAAGCGTCACGGATTCGCCAAAGACCCCAATCACCGCCCGCATAACGTCCCGTTCATCATGATCGGCGCCGCCATTCTCTGGTTCGGCTGGTTCGGTTTCAACGGCGGCGCAGCAACCACCGCCGAGCAGGCCGGCCTCATCTGGATCAACACCCTGGTCACCCCGGCAGCGGCAATGCTCAGCTGGCTCATTGTGGAGAAAGTCCGCCACGGCCACCCCACATCCCTGGGCGCAGCATCCGGCGTGGTGGCCGGCCTGGTTGCCATCACCCCTTCCTGCGCCAACATCAGCCCGCTGGCAGCTCTTGGCCTGGGTCTGGTTGCCGGTGCCGCCTGCGCAGTGTTCGTGGACTTGAAGTACAAGTTTGGCTTCGACGACTCCCTGGATGTTGTGGGCGTCCACTTCGGTGCGGGTGTGATCGGCACGCTTTCCCTGGGCTTCGTAGCCTTCCCCACCGAGGGCACGGCCGGCGGCCTCTTCTACGGCGGCGGCCCGCAGCAGCTCATCGCCCAGACCGTTGCCGTACTGATCACCATCGCATTGTCAGGCGTGGGCACGCTGGTGATTGGGCGGATCATCCACAAGACCATTGGGTTCCGGGTTCCCTTGGACCACGAAGTCACCGGCGTGGACCTCACCCAGCACGCCGAGACCGCCTACGAGTTCGGCCTCACCGCCCACGGCCACTTCCGCCAGCAGCAGGCGCACCTCTCGGCGCTGATCACCCGGAAACCGGCTGCAGTCGCACCGGAGGCCAAGGAAGACAGCTTCGCCTAAAGAACCAAACGCACAACAGCAGCCGACGGCGGAACCTGGGTTTCGCCGTCGGCTGCTGTGGTGTGCGGGTTATTTTGCTGGATCATCAGCAAGGTAAGCCAGGGGCGCCCTTGTAGTCCGGGATTCGCGGGGTTGCCCTGCCTGGATGATCCAGCAAAGTCACTCAGCCGGAACCGTTCCAGAGGCGCTGCCACCACGTCCGGTTGGCGGGCCGTTCGGGTGCCGGCTCCGGAGGAGCGATTGCAGCCCTGCGCTCCCGCCACCGGTCCAGCTCGGCGTCCACATCGCGGAGCTTGGTGATCACCGGCGGACCTCCTTGAAGCTGACGGCGGGCCTCGATCACGCGCTTGTTGAAGTCCTCCAGGATGTCCCGGACCTGCTTGTCCGTGTACTGCTGGTCCAGTTTGGCGTCCAGCTCCGAGTCCTCGATCCTCAGCAGAATGGCGGGAGGCCCGATCCCGCTGAGCCGCTCGCGTTGGATGAGCCCTTTGACCCACCAATCGGGATCGTAATTCTCCCCCAACCCTGGAATTGGCTTGCCGGCGTACTTCAGGTTGTCGAACTTGCCTTGTTTCTGGGCGTCCCTGATGAGGTATTCCACGCGGGCAGCATCACCCACTTTGCGGCGTTTCTCGCGTTCGGCAGCATCCGCGGCCTCAAGCTCTGCGTCTTCCTCCGCATTTCCACCCCAGCCCCGCACCGCACGTAGCTCGGCGCCGCGCTCGAGCTTCCTGCGGAAGGCGTTATTCTCGGCGTTCACCTCTTCGCCACCTCCTCTCACGGCAGCCCTCGCCTGCCGGAAATCGTGGTTCTGAATCCAGTATTCCGCACGTTGCAGTGGTTTATCCCCCGTACCCCGGCGTTGGTTGGTTGAAACGGAGTGGACCCTGTGCCGCCACCACCCACTCTGAGCACGGGAAAGCCCCGACACGCCGTGATGGGGGCGTGCCGGGGCTGAGGGGAGCTCAATGTAGGTGGTGGGGGCCCAAGGCACCCGCCAAGCTACGCGCGAACCACCATGCTTGGATCCAGTTGCTCGATTCCCTCCGGAGTGACCAGCACAACCCGGGCTGTGCAGATGTCATAGAACAATCCCGTGGCCTGAAGCGTCCCTGATGCCAAGGCCGGTCCGGTTACGGGGTGTTCTTCCAACTTCCGGAGTTGCAGGGCCACGTTCACCATGCTGAGTTGGTCCAGTTGGCTATAACCCTCAGCGGCTGCGGCAACCCCTACCGGGTGCCCGGCGAGCAGGGCGGTGTAGCTGGGGCGGGCATGCTCAAGCCATGTATCAAAGCCGGCGCCCATGGCAGGTGAAGAGCCTTCAGCATCGGCAATGACAGCTTTCATAGCCCCGCAGTTGGAGTGCCCGCACACCACCACGGAATCCACGGAAAGCCCCCTGACTGCGAAGGACAGCGCGGAGTCGATCGAAGCATCGCTGCCGTCCTTGCACACCACGTTGCCGATGTTCCGCAGGGTGAGGAGATCACCCGGGCCGCTACTGGTGATCAGGTTCGGATTCACCCGGGAGTCAACGCAGGCCACAAAGAGAGTGTCCGGGTTCTGTCCTTCGGTGAGGTCCTGAACCAGGGGGCGGACCTTGTCCGCGTGCCTCCGGTGGTACTTGTCGATGCCCAAGAGGATGGACCGCAGCGGCAGCCGCCTGCCGTCGTCGTCCGCTGTTGGAGCGTTGCCGGAGGGCAACCAGGACGTCCGCGGCGGCAGCGGGAATTCGCGCGGGACCTGGCGTTGGGGAGTGTTGTCCTCGGCGTCGCTGAAAGCTGTGGTGCCGTGTTCCTCAAGGATCACTGACGCGCCGGTGTTTCGCTGTTGCTTTTGCCAAGCGACCAATGCCTCACGGAAGGCATGATCGAGGTAGTCGGCGTTGAGTTCCACCACCACGTCCTGGCCCTCAGGAACAGAATGGAGGACCCGGTTGAGCCGGGGCAGCGCGAAGAAGCTGCACGAGCCGGCAATAGTGACGCGCCAGGGAAGGCCCGAGCCCGAGGGAGCATGCGCGTGGATCTGTGCCCGCAGCACCCGCCACAGCACGCAGAGGGCGGCCAGAGCGAGGCCAATGATGACGCCTTCGAGGAGATTGAGGGCAACGACGCAAACCAGGGTGACACTGTAGACGAGGAGATCGCCAGTGCGGAGGCTGGTCCGGATGTCCGCCACCTTCACGAGCTTGGCGCCAATCACCAGCAGGAGCCCCGCAAGAACAGCCAGTGGTATCAGTTGGATCAGGCCAGCGAAGAGTGCCGAGAACACCAGGACCCACACGCCATGCAGGATGGCGGAATGACGGGTCTTGGCCCCGGCTTCAACGTTGGTGGCACTGCGGACAATCACGCCGGTGACGGGCAGTCCGCCCAGCATGCCGGACACCACGTTGGCGGAGCCTTGGCCCACGAGTTCGCGGTTGAGGTTGGTCCGTGAACCGCCCATTTTATCCACGGCAACGGCTGACAGCAGCGACTCGATGCTCGCAATCAGGGCCACCGTGATGACCGCCATGGCAGCGGCGCGCCAGTTGCCGTCGGGAAGGCGGGGAAGGGCAATGGCATCGAAGATGGAGCCGCTGAAGTTGATGCGCTCCACACCCGGGGCCACCGCAACGGACACGGCAGTCACGGCGACGACGGCGGCCAGCGGTCCGGGGATTTTCCGCAGCGCCGCTGGGAGGAACTTCCACGCCAAAAGAATGGCGACGACGGCCAGGCCCAGGAGCGCTGAATGCAGCTCAACGTTGGTGATGGCGGCCGGAAGGCCTGTGAGGTTTTCGATTGCGGATCCAGCGGCTTGCCCGCCCAGGAGGACGTGGAGTTGCTGCAGGATGATGGTGATGCCGATGCCCGCGAGCATCGCTTTGACCACCACCGGGGACACTGCCAGCGCAGCGCGGCCAATGCGGCTGACGCCCATGAGCAATTGCACGACGCCGGCAGCAGCGGTGATTGCGCACGTCACCTGCCAGCCAAACTCATCAACCAGACCGGCAACGACGACCGTCAGACCGGCGGCTGGGCCGCTCACCTGCAGTGGGGATCCGCCCAGGCTGCCTGCCACAATTCCACCCACGGCGGCAGCAATGAGACCGGCCATGATCGGAGCACCAGAGGCGGCGGCGATGCCCAGGGAGAGCGGGAGGGCAACCAGGAAGACCACCAGCGAGGCCGGCAGGTCCGCGCCGACGTTACTCAGGAAGGTGGGCTTCTTTCCCGGCGGACTGTGGGAGTCGGTGGGAACTGTGGCGGATTGGTTGGGCTGCGGCATGGGTTCTCCTAGCTCGGGACTGCTGTCCCTTCCAAGCTACGGAAACTGTCACCATTAATGACAACTGGATGTGACAAGCGTGACAAAACTTGTGAAGATGCGCTTCATGTTGGGACCAATGGGAACTTTGGCGGGGGTGGAGCGCGTTAGGGGGTCCGGTGATCCTGATCATCCAGCACTCCATGAACACAGCGAAGCGGACGACGGCGGAACCTCCCGCCGTCGTCCGTTGCCTTTCCGCACACATAACCTAAGGTCCCTTAGTTTAGGCTTGGGATCATGAGCTATTCCGAAGCCCGGCCCGTCCGGATCAGTTCCGAGCCCGCGCAGCTGCAAGCCTTGGAGCCTGTGCTCGAAAGAGTTCGCTCAGCAGTGGGCGACGTGCCGGGGTTGCTTGCGATCGCCAAGGATATTGGCGCCACAGCCCCGAAGCCCGGCGAAGGAAATACTGGAAAGCTTTGGGAGCTCCTGGCCTCGGTCACGGCGGTGGATGTAGCCGCAGGGCGAATACTGGAACCACATCTTGACGCCATGGCAATCCTCTCCCAAGCCGGCGTTCAAGACGCATCCCAAGACGCCTCCCAATCAGGCAACGACGCCGGACAGCAGGGCGTTTGGGGAGTCTTCGCCGCCGAGGGCCCTGGGCTCAAGCTCGAAGCCAAACGCGCCGGAAACGGCAGCTATGTCCTCAGCGGCTCCAAGCCATGGTGCTCCCTGGCCGGGCAATTGGATGGTGCCGTCATCACCGCCCACACTGAGGCCAACAGCAGAGCCGCCTTCGCCGTTGACCTTAAACACCCGGGCGTTAGGGCGGAAACCCCCGCCTGGACCAGCCGCGGCCTGCAGGAAATCCCCAGCGGAACAGTCCATTTTGACCAGGTTCCCGCGCAGCCCGTGGGTGGTCAAGGGTGGTACTTCCAGCGTCCGGGGTTCGCGTGGGGTGGCATGGGCGTGGCCGCCTGCTGGCTGGGCGGGGCCGTGGCAGTCGCCCGGGACTTTGCAGCAGCCTTAACCAAAGCTGCGGATAACGGCCGCAAACCGGACCAGGTTGCGCTGGCATCCTTGGGCGAGATTGACAGGATCATCACCTCCGCCACGAGCCATCTGGCCCAAACCGCGGAACGCATTGACTCCGGCGACTTAACAGAATCCGGCGAGGACCACTTTAGCCCTTGGCCCGAGGCCCTGCGCATCCGCGGGACTGTTGCCACCGCCGTCGAGCGCGTCCAAACGCTCGTCTCGCAGAACCTTGGTCCCGGACCGCTGGCTTTCGACGACGAGTACGGTAAGCGCATGGCGGACCTGGCGCTGTACATCAGGCAGCATCATGCCATGCGGGATGACGCCCAACTGGGTGCATTGGCTTTGAAGGGAGACCGCGGGTGGTAGCTTTCTCGCACACGGACACCGGCACGTCGGAGGCCGAATGGGCAGCCAGCGGAGTGGCCGCTTTGCCCGAGCTGCCGCTGAGCACGGAAGAGCTGGCGGACATGAGCTTCGTAGTGCTGGCCGCCCACCCTGATGACGAAACCCTCGGCGCGGGCGGTTTTCTGGCCACACTTCATGCCGCGGGGGCCGGGGTGAAGGTTTTGTTGTGCACCGCAGGTGAAGCTTCGCACCCGGACTCGCAAACCACGACGCCGGAACAGCTTGCCGCTGTGAGGCTCGCAGAGTTCGGCACGGCGGTGTCCGGGCTGGCGCGCAGTGCAGAGTGGCAGTTTTTGGAACTTCCCGATGGGCAGCTTGCGGCTCACACGGAGGCCATCAAGGAGGCTGTCAGGGATGCGGTTGCATCGTTTGAGCGCCCTGCGGAGACTGTGACGATCGTTGCCCCCTACAGGAACGACGGACACACCGATCACGACACCTTGGGCTGCGTTGCGGCGGAGGTTGCGACGGGCGGCTATGGGCTCCTTGAATACCCCATTTGGTACTGGCTCTGGGCCCGGCCGGAGGACAGCACCTGGAATGACTGGAGCCGGGTGCCTTTGAGCCCGAATGCCCAGGAGTCCAAGTCCCGGGCCATGCGGGCTCACACCTCCCAAACGGAGCCGCTCTCTGAGCGACCCGGTGATGAGACTCTCCTTTCGGATTCGTTCCTGGAGCACTTCACCAGGCCGTGGGAGACCTTCGCATGGCATCCCTCCACGGCCGGCAACAATTCCTCAGCGGACGCGGAGCGCATCTTCGATCAGGTCCACACGCGGGAAGACGATCCCTGGGGCTACACCAGCAGCTGGTACGAGCGGCGCAAGAGGGCACTGACGTTGGCCGCCCTCCCGGAGGAAACCTACGAGTCCGGACTGGAAATTGGGTGCTCCATAGGGACCCTAAGCGAGGAACTTGCCGGGCGGTGCCAGCGGTTTCTGGGAGTTGACGCCAGCAGCGCAGCGCTGGCCCAGGCGTCGGAGCGTCTTTCACGGTTCCCATCTGCCGAGGCTCGCCACCTGACGTTGCCGGGCCAGTGGCCAGAGGGCACCTTTGACCTTGTGGTGTTGTCCGAGACGGGTTATTACTTCTCGCCGGATGAACTCTCCGAACTCCTGACCCGAATACAGGAGTCCGCCCGGCCCGGCGCCACATTGATTCTGTGCCACTGGCGGCACCCGATTTCGGGGTGGCATCTGGACGCGGACGCAGTTCATGCCATGGCCCGGAACCACCTCGGCTGGCCAACACACGGGCTGTACCGGGAGAAAGATTTCATGCTGGAGGTCCTGCTCGCCCCGGAAGGGACGCCGTAATCATGCCACGACCGGCGGCGATCAAGAGTGTGGCGGTGGTGATGCCCGCTCATGACGAAGAGCACCATATCGGCAAGGCCTTGGTGGCGCTGAAAGTTGCCGCCGATGCTCTCCACCGTGAGTACCAGGACATGCACATCAGGATTGTGGTGGTATTGGACAATTGCACCGACCGCTCGGAGGAGATCGCCGCCGCGCATACCTCCACAGACGCCCGGTTCAGCGTGGAAAACGTCACGTTGCGCAGCACGGGAGCCAGCCGTGGTTATGGGTTCCGCAAGGCCATGGAGCAGCTGCCGGTTGAGGATGCTGCCGGTATTTGGCTGGCCACAACAGACGCTGATTCCATGGTTCCCCGGCACTGGTTGACGCGGCAGGTGGAGCTGGCCAACGCGGGAGCGGACGCGCTCCTTGGCTCCGTGGAACCGGATCCGGCGGACATGGATCCCGCCATTCATCGCCGCTGGATGGAGCTCCATCCGTTCCGCGAGGATCACCAGCACATTTACGGTGCCAACCTGGGCATCCGGGCCTCGGCATACCTCAGTGCCGGCGGTTTCCCGGGGCTGCGCGCCCATGAGGACCGCGTCCTGGTGGAACGGCTTCGCCACCGCGGATTCACCGTCACTGCTACGGACAGCGCGCGCGTCCTGACCTCGGGGCGGACACATGCCCGCGCACCTGAAGGATTCGCAGCGTACCTGCGCTCCCTTGCAACCGAACTTCCGGCCGGGGAACTTCCGGCCGCAGCGGGCAGCTGAGCAGCTACCCCGCCAGCGCCCCCTCCACCGCGGAAATGGCGGCCTTTGTGATGGTCCGGCGATCGCCCGAGCCATCAAGGGAGAGCAGGATGCCGCGGTGCGAGTAGGCAGTGAGCACTGGTTGCGTCTGATCACGGTACAGCTCCAGACGGCGCTGGATCACGGGTTCGGTGTCATCCGCCCGGCCCTGTTCCTTTGCCCGGAGCAGCATCCGTGTCATCAACTCATCAGGCGAACCGGTGAGCTCCAGAACCACTTCAAGGGCTTGGTTCCTGTCAGCGATCATTTCATCCAGGGCACCGATTTGTATGACGGTTCTGGGGTAGCCATCCAACAGGAAACCTGAACCCGCGTCAGCCTCTTCCAGCCGCGCCCTCAGCATCGCCGTGGTGACATGATCCGGCACGAACTCGCCCCGGTCCATATAGGCGCTGGCTTCAGTCCCCAACTCCGTTTTGTTCCGGACATGATTGCGGAACAGCTCGCCGGTTGAGATGGCAGGAATTCCAAAGTGCTGTGCGATGTGTTCCGCCTGCGTTCCTTTGCCGGAACCAGGAGGGCCCATGATGATCAATCGCGCCATGACACAGGTCCGTTTCGAGAGGCAGCCGGGACTTAACCATACGCCGACGACGACGGCAGGTACCCGTCGTCGTCGTCCTCTTTTTGCTGTTGGTACAGGTTTTGGCTGTCGCTTCGGGTTTTACTGCCCGTTCACGCGGTTAGGCGTTGGCCAGGACGGAATCGATCTGTTCCACAGCCAGGCGCATGCCCTCTTCCATTCCCATCTCCACCATCTTTTGCATCTGCTCTTCAGAGTCAAAGCTGGAGGTGATGGTCATGCGGGTTCGGTGATCTACTGGCTCCAGTTTCACCACGGCGTGCGTGATGCCCAGGTGGTCCACGGGTTCGCCGTGCTCGTCCGCAAATCCGTCGTCGAACTCAAGGTGGTCAGGAGCGTTGATGGCCGTGAACTTCCACCAGCCGTGTGCCTTGGTGCCATCAGGACTGGTCATGTAATACGCGGCCTTGCCTCCTGCGGTGAAATTGTGGGTTTCAAAGGTGGCCGGCCACGTGGGCGGTCCCCACCAGCGCTCCAACTGCCGGGGATCTTCCCAGATCCTCCAGACGCGCTTCACGTCGGCATCGAATTCGGCAACAATGCTGAAGCTCAGTGCCTCGGCGTCCTTGTTTACGCTGACACCAGTCATGGCAGATCCCTTTCATCATCTTCGGCGAGTATGTCCGCAATCCGGTGGGCGCGTTGCCCGCAGTGGCATGAAATCAAGGGTCAGGAACTTGAGCGGGGATGCATGATCCGCATCTGGTCCCAAGTCCGCTCCGAGGCGGCGATATTCTGGTTGGATCGTTCCCGATCCAACGAGGCAAGCTCGACGGCGATCGCCTGGACCGCGGCCACCGCACCCGTGAGGGACGGGAAGAACCCGGCGCCCTCAGTGGGCACAACAATCCGGTGATCCGCGTGCACCGCGACGGGGGACCCCGCACTGTCAGTGATGGAAACGATGGGCGTGCCCAGGCTGTGGGCAATGTCCACCGCCCGGACAGTGCTGTCATAAACCCGCCAGAGGCTGATGGCGATCACCAGGTCCTCTGCACCAAGCCGCGCAATGGCGTTGGTGAGGGCAGCGACGTCGGCATCAAGGAGCCTGACGTTGTACCCGGCAATGATGGCGTTGTGCTCCAAGGCCTTTCCGGGAATTGCGTAACTCCCGGCCGCCACAATAAAGGTCTGCCGCGCACCGGAAATCGCCTTCGCAATGCTGTGCAGGGTGTCGGCATCCAGAGTGCGCTCAAAATGGGCCAGGTTTGCCCTGTCCATGGATACGGCAGCCTGCGCAGGACTACTGATGTGGCCGTTGTGCTCGGCGGCAACTTCAAGAGCGCTTAGCGATGCCAGGAACCGCGATCTGAGCTCGAACTGGAAGTCCACCCACCCGGAAAATCCCAGCGTTTGCGCGGTTCTGGTCACTGTGGAGGCGTTTGAGGCGGCGGCCGCAGCAATGTCGCTAACGGAGCCGTATGAGGCAAGGCGGGGCTGGGAACGCAGAATGCCCACCACCTGCAGTTGGCGTGCCGCGAGCTTCCTGCCCTGCACACGCCCGTCCAGCCACTCGGTCAACGTTGACGAGTCGAAATCTTCTTCCACCTATTGACCTACCTCACACTTTGGTCGTAACTTCAATGTAATCGCTTTTGCACAGATCCGTGCATATTCCTGAAAATGTACAACTTGGCCCACTTTGGCAGGATTCCCCAATGTCACTCACAGCACGCCTGGATCGCCTGGCTCTCAGTCGACCACACTACAAGCTCCTCCTCATTGGAGGCCTCGGCTACTCGTTCGACGGCATGGACGGGGCAGTGGTCGCCTTCCTGCTCCCGCGCATCCAGGAACTATGGGGCCTCAGCACCGCCAGCTTGGGACTTGTTGGTTCAGCAGCTCCCTTCGGCTTCTTCTTCGGCGCAATCCTGTCCGGCTGGATGGGCGATCGCTTTGGCCGCAAGAAGGTCATGCTGTGGGCATTGGCGTTCTACTGCCTCATGTCGATCATCGCGGCCATGGCTCCCAACTTTGAGATCTTCCTGATTGCACGGATCTTTGCAGGATTGGGCGCAGGCGCCGAAAGCGTGATCATTGCGCCGTTCCTCTCCGAATTCATTCCCCCCAAGCGCCGCGGCTGGTTCATTGGAACACTGGCCGGCTTCTTCTCCTTTGGTTTCGTGGCTGCCGCCCTGATCGGACGCTTTGTGGTGCCCATGGGCGAGGACGGTTGGCGCTGGGCGCAGGTCATCACCGCCGTGCCCATCCTTCTTCTCCTCTGGTGGCGCCGCACCCTGCCTGAATCCCCCCGCTTCCTCATTAGCCGGGGACGCATCGCGGAAGCAACAGAAGTAGTGGACCGCTTTGAGCAGAACGTGGTCAAAGCAACCGGCAAACCCCTGGCTCCTCTTCCGCCCGCCCAGGAAGAGATCACCACGCACGATCAAAAGATCAGCGTCTGGAATGCCCTCAAATTCATGTGGTCCAAAGCCATGCGCCGGCGCACCGCCGTGATCTGGTTGATCTGGTTTGTGATCACGTTCTCCTACTACGGCTTCTTCTCCTGGATTCCCACCTTGCTGGTAGGCCGCGGGATCACCATCACCAAGAGCTTCGAATTCTCCATCCTGATCTACCTGGCACAGATCCCCGGCTACTTCTCCGCCGCCTGGCTGTGTGACCGTATTGACCGCAAGAACACCATTGCCCTCTACCTCGCAGGATCGGCCATCAGCGCGTTCTGGCTGAGCCAGTCCAACGAGTCCGGCATGATTCTGGTGGCAGCCGCTACCCTGTCCTTCTTCCTGAACGGCACCTACGCAGGCGTCTACGCCTACACACCGGAGCTCTTCCCCACATGGATGCGCGCCACCGGCGTTGGACTCGCCAGCGCCGTGGGACGCATCGGCAGCATCCTTGCACCGTCCATCATCGGCATCTTCGCCGCTTCCCTCGGTTTTGGCGGAGTGTTCACCATGACCACCGTGGTGTTGACCATCGGCGTTCTGGGAGTAGTGATCTTTGGCGCTTCCACCGCAGGCAAATCCCTGGAGGACATCAACGCCCGCTCCGAACACGACCCCGCAGCAGCAGGAGGCAAGTAAACGCCATGAATTCCCAAGCAATCTTCCAACACACCCTCGAGGCCATGAAGCAGGAACCGGGAGTCATCCTGTTCACCGCCCTGCAATGGAATCAGCAACACTCAAGCCTCAAACGGCTCTTCAGCAGCCACCCGCTGGAGTACCCGGTTGGCGGAGAAAAGACGGTGGAGATCTCGCCCGGCTGGCTGGGCACGGTCATTGAGGACAAGAAGCCCTTCCTTGCGGCGGATCTGGTAGCGCTCCGGGAGGTCTTTTCAGACTCGGAACTGATCCAAAAGCTGGGCTGCGGGGCCGTCATCAACGTACCCGTCCTGGACCAGCAGGAAAACGTTGTGGGAGTCCTGGCCCTCTTGGATGCCGAGGGCAAATACACGCAGCACAGCGTGGAAACGGCCGTAGAGGTCATCAACGCCAACAAAGCCAGCCTCATTCAGGCCTTTGAATCCAAGGAAAACTCAGAAGTCCAGAAAATCCAAGAAGTCCCCGGGAAGGACGCCCTCTAAAGTGAATACCACCCCAGAAACCACTCCCCTCGTCATCCGCAACGCAAGCGTCCTGGATGTTGAGGCGGGCACCTACTCCACTGTCGACGTCGTCAGCGTTGACGGAAAGATCAGCAGCGTAGCCCGGGACGCTGAGGCGCCGGAGGGTGCCCGCATCATTGACGGCACCGGCAAGTTCGTCATTCCGGGTTTGATTGATGCCCACGTCCATGTGGTGGCCTCCAGCGCCGATTTCCGTTCGCTGACTTACACGCCGGCGTCCTACGTTTACGCGCAAACTGCCCGGATCATGGGACAGATGCTGCGCCGCGGCTTTACCACCGTCCGCGATCTGTCCGGCGCCGATTTTGGGCTTGCCATGGCGCAGAAGGAAGGCCTGCTGGAGGGTCCCAAGATTCACTTCTGCGGGCACGCGCTCAGCCAGACCGGCGGCCATGGGGACATGCGGCTGCCGGGTGAAGACCACGATCCCAACGGCCGCGGGTGCTGTGGCATTGGCCGTGTGGCCGATGGCGTTGATGCAGTCCGTGCTGCGGCTCGCGATGAGATCCGCAAAGGTGCCCACCACATCAAGATCATGGCGTCCGGGGGTGTTTCGTCACCCACCGACCGGATCGACTCAACCCAGTACTCCATGGAGGAGATGCGCGCCGCGGTGGAGGAAGCCCAGGCCGCCAACCGTTACGTTGCCGCCCACGCCTACACGGCCCGCGCCATCAACCGCGCGCTGGAGGCCGGCGTCCGCTCCATTGAGCACGGAAACCTCTTGGATGATCAAAGCCTCAAGCTGTTCCTGGAGAAGGACGCCTTCCTGGTCCCCACACTGGTCACCTATTGGGCACTGAAGGAAGAGGGCAAGGAGTTCGGCCTCACGGAAGAGATGTGGGCCAAAGTGGATTCCGTCCTTACCAGCGGCCTCGAAGCGATTGGCCGGGCCCACGAAGCCGGAGTCAAGATGGCTTTCGGCTCGGATCTGTTGGGCGGCATGCACCGGCACCAGAATGAGCAGTTCCGGCTACTCGGCAAGGTCCAACCCGCTATTGATGCCATCCGCTCTGCAACCACGACGGCGGCGCTGCTGCTTGAGCGCGAGGGTGAACTGGGTGTTATCACACCGGGCGCTGACGCTGACATGTTGGTCCTAGGGGCCGACCCCGTGGCGGACATTTCCGTGCTGGCCGATATCTCCGAGCACCTGGAGCATCTGATCCAGAACGGGCGGGTCATCTCCTAGCTGCTTTAGCACGGCCGCCCAAGCCCTGTTATTACCCTCCCAAAAGCTCGATAATGTAAGTATGCTGATCAATATCGAGTAAGAGGAGAATACCGTGACCACGAAAGTGAACAAGACAATCATGGTCAACGTTCCGGTCAGTATGGCCTACAAACAGTGGACCAAGTTCGAGGAGTTTCCGCACTTCATGGGCGGAGTCGAGCGCGTAACACGGCTCAGCGAAGACCGGCTGGAATGGGTGGCAGAAATCGCAGGCGTCCACCGCCGCTGGGAAGCCAAAATCGTTCAGCAGGACCTGGACCGGGCCGTGGCTTGGGCTGCCGTTGAGGGCGCCAAGAATGCCGGCTGGGTTGAATTCAAGGAGGCCGGCCCCAGCCAAACATCCCTGCACCTGTCCTTGGAATACGAACCCCACGGCGTCCTCGAATTCTTGGGTGACAAGATGCACATTATTGAGAGGCAGGCTGAGTCAGACTTGAAGAAGTTCAAGGAGTACATCGAGAAGCAGGTTCCGGAGACTGGCGACGGAATGACTACAGAGCCAACCCCCACCACCAGCACCACCCGCACGTCCACGGGAGCCTCTGACGGGTCGTCCGGCCCCGGAGCGTCGGACTCCCCACCGATCGTGGATCCCATCACCCACCCGTTTGATCAGACCAACGGCCTGGCCGATGTGGACGGTGACTCAGACGAAACCGCGGACAGCGACACCCGCAGCGCAGCAGAGCGGAAGGATAAAGAGAGCCGCGGACCGGGGTTCATTCCACCTCAAAGCGGTGGACTGCCCGGCGAGTGGTAGCTAATTATTGTGGCAACGTCAGTGCCGTCAGGGTCCAATGGGCCCGGGCGGCATTTGCCGTTAAAAGGCAATATCCGTGGACACCGGTCCTGCGGGGGACACGTCTCAGTTCTGCATCAAATGACGGTTCCGTGGGCCGCGTCCCGCGTCCATAACCCTGGCACTCCGTAAACTTGCAGGCTGCAAACGAACCAGCAACAGACGAATTTACAAAGAACCCATCGAACCAAGGCAGTCTGAGCGCTACAAGCGCGTAAGGAGAAACTGGGAATGTCCGCCACACCAGGCACCGGGACCATCAGTCAACCACCCGAGGAAACACCAATCGTCACAGTGGACGGTCCGAATCATCCGCCCGGACGCGGCGGAAACAACTTAGCCAAGTGGGTTTTTTGGCCCGCCGCCGCGATCATCATCGTGTTCGTCCTCTTCGCCACCATCTTTCCGGCCACTGCCACCGACATGTTCAGCGCCATTCAAGGCAACGTCATCCAGTGGTTCGGGTGGTACTACGTGGCCGCCGTCGCTATCTTCGTGGCCTTTGCGTTATGGATCGGGCTCAGCCGGTATGGCGATATCAAACTGGGCAAGGATGAAGACGAGCCGGAGTTTTCAGTCATGTCCTGGTTCGCTCTCCTCTTTGCCGCAGGCATGGGAATCGGGCTGGTGTTCTTCGGCGTAGCCGAACCTCTCAACCACTTTGCCGCTCCCCGGCCAGGGGTGGAAGGATCGCCGTTGGCTGTGGCGCAGCAGGCGATGACACAGACATACCTGCATTGGGGCCTCCATGCATGGGCCATCTATGTGGTCGTCGGTGTCTCCATCGCCTATGCCGTACATCGGATGAACCGGCCCATTTCCATCCGGTGGACTCTCGAGCCTCTGCTGGGCCGCAAACGCGTATCCGGGGGTTGGGGCAACCTGATCGACGTCGTCGCCCTCGTGGGTACCCTATTCGGCGTTGCCACATCGTTGGGTTTGGGGGTCTTGCAGATCTCTGCCGGGCTGGAGCAGGCGAACATTCTTCAGGCCACCACCATGACGCAGATCGGTCTCATTCTGTGCATCATCACCTTGACGATCGTTTCCGTGGTTTCGGGTGTTGGCAAGGGCATGAAGTGGCTCTCCAACACCAACCTGATCCTGGCCGCTTTGCTGATGTTGGTGGTGCTGTTCACCGGCCCCACTTTGTTCCTGCTGCGTGAATTCGTGCAGTCGATCGGCAATTATCTGCAGAACGTCGTCGGCCTTACTTTCAATACTCTGGCCTTTTCCGGCGCTGAAGGAGAGGCCTGGCAAGCGGCCTGGACCACCTTTTACTGGGGTTGGTGGATCTCCTGGGCACCGTTCGTTGGCATCTTCATTGCGCGTATCTCAAAAGGCCGCACTGTGCGACAGTTTGTTGCCGGGGTACTGCTGGTACCCACCACCGTTGGTTTTCTGTGGTTCTCGATCCTGGGCGGCGCGGCGATCTACCGCGAATTGTTCGGCGCCGGCGGCCTGATCAGTGACGATGGGACCGTCGATACCGAGGGTGCCCTGTTCAACCTTCTGGGCGATCTGCCCGGCGGGACGATCCTCACCGTAGGCGCAATTCTCCTCATTGCCATCTTCTTTATTACGTCCGCAGATTCCGGCGCCCTTGTAATGGGCATGATCTCTACAGGCGGAGGTGTGGAACCGAAGAACTGGCTGCGCATCTTCTGGGCTTTGACAGCCGCAGCAGTGGCCATCGCTTTGCTCCTGGCCAACGGGCTGCAGGCCATCCAGACAGCGGCGATTCTGACGGCCGTTCCTTTCAGCATCGTCATCATCCTGATGTGCGTCTCCACGGCCAAAGCGTTCCACCTTGAGCACGCCACGCTGATGCGCGCACAACGCAAACTGGCCCGGGACCAGATGACCGCCCACGTCACAGAGCAGGTCCAGGACTCAATGCAGGACAGCGTCCAAGAGCACTATCAGGAGCACGTGGCCGAACAAATCCACGATTCGGTTCAGGAGCATTACCAAGAACATCTGGCCGACCAGGTCAGCGAGGCCGTAGAGGCTCAGCTCAACGAACGGATGACGGGAGATGAAGACTCCTCCTCTGAACTGTCAGAGCCGGAGTCCTCGTCAAAGCAGCGCAGGCCTTAGGGAAAGCTGATATCCGCGCCGAGGGAAGCGCCCGTGAACCTACGGGCGCTTCCCTTCACGCCTTCTGACCTCCGAAATCGGAATCACCCGGAGTCTTCGATAGACTGTTCGAGGTGCGCCGGGAAGTCTGGTCGGCATAATTTTGTCGAACCCGCACATAGGACTCTTACATGAGTAACAATCCGTCAGTTCCTCCCCGCTCCTCCATCCTTGGGCGCGGAAGCTACGCCGAATCACTTCGAATCGGCGCCATCCTCCGCAAAGAGACCGTCGGCGGAGCACTATTGGTGGCAGGTGCCATCATCGCGCTGATCTGGGCAAACTCCCCCGCCGCGGACAGTTACTTCGCTTTGCGGGATTACAAGGTGGGCTACGAGCCCTGGCATCTGGAACTAAGCCTGGGAGCTTGGGCGGCCGATGGGCTGCTGGCCATCTTCTTCTTCCTGGTTGGCCTGGAGCTCAAACGCGAATTCGTTGCCGGGGATTTGCGTCAGTTCAGTAAATCGATCGTCCCTGTCGCTGCCGCAGCGGGCGGTGTCATTGTCCCGGCGGTGATCTACGCCGTCGTTAATGCTTCCAATCCGGAAACCCTCCGTGGCTGGGCGATTCCTACAGCCACGGACATTGCCTTCGCAGTGGCTGTGCTGGCGATCATCGGCTCACACCTGCCCAGCGCCCTGCGCATCTTCCTGCTGACCTTGGCGGTGGTGGACGATCTCATTGCCATCAGTATCATCGCCGTTTTTTACTCCACCGATATCCAGCCCACACCGCTGCTGTTCGCCCTGATCCCGCTGGCCGCCTACACATTCCTGGCCCAAAAATACCGCCGCTTCTTCGGCACCAAACCTGTGGCCGCCTGGCTCATCTTGTTGCCGTTGGGCATTGCCGTGTGGGTGCTGGTTCACGCTTCAGGCATTCACGCCACCGTAGCAGGAGTGTTGCTCGGATTCGCGGTGCCCGTGATCCGGTCCAAAGCAAGCGGTGGACCTGATGCCGGCCCTGGACTTTCGGAAATCTTTGAACACCGTTTCCGGCCGATATCCGCCGGATTTGCCGTGCCCGTGTTCGCTTTCTTTTCCGCAGGTGTAGCAGTGGGCGGATGGGAGGGCCTTGGTTCTGCCCTCACCGACCCTGTGGCTATTGGCATCATTGTTGCCCTCGTGCTGGGCAAACCCATAGGCATCATGGGGACAACCTGGCTGCTCACCAAGGCCACCAAGGCGTCCTTGGACAAATCATTCAAATGGATCGATGTCCTGGGTGTTTCCGTGCTGGCCGGTATCGGCTTCACTGTCTCACTTCTGGTGGCCGAACTCAGTTTTGGGCAGGGCAGCATCCACGATGACCATGCAAAAGTGGGCATACTCGCCGCCTCCTTCATCGCAGCCCTTCTTGCCTCCGTGTTGCTCAGTACGCGCAATCGTCAATACCGCATCGCTGAAGCCGAGGAAACCGTGGACTCCGATGAAGACGGCATCCCGGATGTCTACCAGGAAGAACACCGCTCCTAAGACACGTCAACGGACAAAGCCAGGCTTCGGCGCGCTGGGGAGCTCAGTGCCGGCACTGGTTACACGGCGTAATGAGCAACGTGTAATCGGTCACACTTGGCGCAAATGGCTTGTCAACCGTGGTGCGCAGCATGAACCATGAATGAGGGAATTCGTTCCCATACAAGCTGAATCAGCAATCCTCACCGACGAGGATGCGGCCCCTGCAAAGAAGCTTGGGGCTGTTAACGGCCTGAGTGAAAGTACTGACAATGACGACACATACTGACTCCATCACGCTCAAAATCTGGGACAAATCGGCAATCGACCACACCATCGATGCCGCCATTGAATCCCTCTCCCACCGCGCTGCCGCTGAAAACTGCGGAATCGCGGTAACCCTTAGCGGACCCAAGACCTTCACCGTCAGCCTGAACCGCTAAGAGCAGCTCAAGCACTACTTAAGAGGACGACGCCGGGACCTTCCCGGCGTCGTCCTCTTGCGTTTAAGCGCCTCCCGCACCTGACCACCTCCACCGGGGGTGTGGCCCGTGATCCGAACACCCCTGGAATTGACCGTAAATTTTGGCATCAGTGGGCCCTAATCCCGGTTCGTGACGCCGTTAAGAAAGTCCTGAGCAAACCTTGAGACTTCCTTGATGGTTTCCCTCCCCTGATCTTGCGTTCGCGTTGGAAATCTATGTGAGTCAACACTTCAACGCACGAACGGAGGGATCACAATGCTCATGGAAATCACCGCCACCGCAGCTGCACCGGCCCCGGCAAACGCACCTGAACCGGCCACCAAGCGCCGCCGATCCCACCGTGCTGCCGGCGGGGTTGTCACCGTTCTGGTTCCAGCGCACAACGAGTCCGCCGGCATCACCGAAACTCTCCACTCCTTGAACAACCAGACCCGCCGCCCGGACCGGGTCATCGTGGTGGCAGACAACTGCACCGACGACACCGAAGAGTTGGCCCTGGCTCAAGGCGCCGAAGTAATCCGGACCGTGGGGAACAAGGACAAGAAGGCCGGGGCACTGAACTTCGCACTCAGCGAACTCCTCCCCGATGCAGACCCCGAGGACCTGGTCCTTGTCCAGGATGCCGATTCCCAGCTGGCCCTGGACTTCATTGAAAACGCTACGAAGAACCTTCTGGCCGACGATCTTCTGGGCGCCGTGGGCGGCGTGTTCAGCGGCGGGCCCGGCGGTGGCTTTGTGGGACACCTGCAGCGCAACGAATACGCCCGCTATGCAAGGGACGTCAAGCGCCTCCATGGCAAGTGCTTGGTAGTGACCGGCACTGCAGCGCTCTTCCGCGTCAAAACACTGCGCGACGTCGTGGCCTCCCGGTTGAAGGGCACGCTCCCTCCCGGCAACGGTAAGGGCGGCGTCTACGACACCTCGGTGCTGACCGAGGACAACGAACTCTCCTTTGCCCTGTTGACCCTGGGCTATCGCATTGCGTCTCCATCGAACTGCACGCTGGTAACAGAGGTCATGCCCACCTGGCGTGAGCTGTGGTCACAGCGGCTCCGGTGGAAGCGCGGAGCGGTGGAGAACTGCGTGCAATACGGATGGACCAAAATAACCAGGCCTTACTGGGGACGCCAGTTTCTTTCCATGCTGGGCGTCCTGGTGACCTTGGCCTACTTCGGCTCCCTCATATTCGCGTTGGTATCCGGGATGGGCCTGAACCTTCAGCCCTTCTGGATCACGGTCACCGGCATTTTCATCCTGGAACGCATCGTCACTGTGCGATTCCGGGGCTGGAGGTACATGCTCCTGGCCGCAACCATGTACGAAACCGTCATTGATATCTTCCTCCAGGCTGTTCACGCCAAGGCGTACCTGGATGCAGCACTCAACCGAAAGAAAGTCTGGTAAACGACTCATGTACAACAACCCAGTAGCCCCCGTGACAGGGGCAGCAGCAGCCGGAATGGGCTCAGGAACGCTCGCAATGACCGGAGCAGGAGACATCTTCTGGTTCGCACTGGCAGCCTTCGCCATGTTGGCGCTGGGCCTGGCCATCAAGAGGATCGTGCCGGTTCGGGCCCAGAAGGGCTAGCGGGACAGCCCAAGGCCTGCAGTTGTGTCACTACCTCCAGCGCGACACAACTGCAGACCTTGGATGTATCCAGGCTCTCTGGCCGTAGGGACCGGTTTCTAGCCTCTAGCCCTAGGGAACCAACGCCGTGCTGGCCGAGTACTTGGCCACTGTGGTGTAGCCGGCCTTGGTACCAGTAACCCTGACGCTCATGGTGTCAGCCTGATCAGCACTCACCAGCTTGTACGTCTTGGCCGTTGCACCGGTGATTGCCGCTCCGGACCGATACCACTGATACGCCAAGGTGGTTCCGGATGTCCACGTTCCAGCGTTGGCTGTCAGCGTGGAGCCCACTGCAAGCGTTCCCGTGATGGTGGGAGTTGGGGCAACCAGAGTCCCAGCCACCACCGTTGCCGTAGCCGCCGATTCCCGGGTAGCTGTGGCATAGCCGGACTTGGTCCCGGTCACGCGGACCGTCAAGGTTCCTCCTTGGTCGGATGCGGCAAGGACCCGGGTGGCTCCCGTTGCCCCGGCAATGGCTGTGCCGTTGCGGAACCACTGGTAGCTCAGCGCCGTTCCGGTGGTCCAGGCCCCCGGAGCGGCGGTCAGCGTTGAACCAACAGCGGCCGTGCCTGAAATGGTGGGCGTTGGCGCTGTGAGCTCAGCCTGATTAGCGGGAACGAAGGAAAAGTCGCGGATGGTCACAGTTTCAGGAGCAACGTGCGCAGCGTCCCCTCCGCCACCACCAGTCACCCAGAGGTTGAAATGAATCTGCTCCTTGGCCGGGAGCGGAACGGTAGCCCCCTCCAAGACCGTCCGCTTCAAGAGAGTTCCGTTGTAGCCCTCGCCGGCAAACGTCTCAAAAGTCAGTTTGCCCGGCTCCCACACCATCCGGTGGGTGAGGATCGGAGCGTTGGTGACATCGAAATTTATGGTGTTGTTTCCCTGCCCGGGAGGCAACGTGGCATCAAACCAATACCCATGTCCTTGAACCACAGGCCAGTCTTCACCGTAAGCAGCTCCCCCGCCCCAGGCAGACGCTTCACACAAATCAATTTCGGTGTAACCCGGCTCCGCAACGGGGTCGTAGGTGAACAGGCAACCCCACACCACTTCTTTTTGGAGGGAGCTAACATCCTTTTCCACGGTGGTGCTGTACGTTCCATAGCCGAAACCTTCACGCGTGGACTGGAATTCCGCTCCCTTCGGAGCAGAACCCGTGGGATTGCTGATGGACAGCTTTACATACCCGTCAGCGTCCGGATTGCTCACATTGTTGGGATCCCACGTCGCGTTAAACATGGGCGATCCACCCCAAAACCGCTTCTGCCAGTTGAAGCCCTTCCATGCAAAGCTTCCCACCGGGCCAGGATCCTCAGCCATGGGCGTGGTATCCGCCGCATGTGATGGTCCAATTCCGGTGAACATTGATAAACCGACCGCAGCGATCACGGCCAACCCCATTGCTTTTCTTCCCCCATACGGAAGATGCCTCACAGAAAATGCCATAACTGTTTCCTCCTGCTGATGCGCCCAGAACCGTCAACGGCTGCTGCCGATGACCGCAACGACGTTCCACCCCCGAGGAACGCCTGTCCTCGATTATCAAGTAGCAAGGCTCCTGCCGGAAGAGAAACGGGCCAGCAAAATCATTAGCTCAACATCAATTGCATAACGGAGCCATCTGCGCTAGTGGCTTTATGGTGTCCCGCGTAACCTTATGGTGTCCCACACGTTGTGGGCAGTACCTATCCCGGGAGGGCACATCACTATTCGCAGCGCAGGCATTCTCCTTCACCGGCGGAACACCGCGGGTGAATTGGAGCTGTGGATAGCCCACATGGGCGGACCGTTTTGGGCACGCAAAGATCAACATGCCTGGTCCATTCCCAAGGGAGAGTTCCTTGAGGAAGAGGACGCATTGGTTGCTGCCCGGCGCGAATTTACCGAGGAAATAGGTACCCCTCCCCCGGCCGCGGACTACCACCTTCTAGGTGTTTTCAGGCAACCGTCCGGAAAAGTGATCACCGCATTCACCGCGGAAGCCATGGACTTTCAACCAGCGCAGATTCTAAGCAACACCTTTTCCATGGAATGGCCCAAAGGCTCAGGCATCATCAAGGACTTCCCGGAGATTGACGACGCCGGGTGGTTTGAAGAAACAGAGGCCCGGACCAAGCTCGTCAAAGGCCAATTGCCCATTGTGGACGCACTGGTCCGGCACCGTTCCTAGGATCACGCATAATCCGGACAAATGACGCGGGAAAAGATTCTGATGGCTCCCTGACGATTAGGTTCACTGCTCACAATGTTACAACGACTGCATCGGGCACTCGTGTCCTTGGCGTTGGCCCTGACCTGCAGTCGTTTTTCTCAATATACTTTGAAGCTGCCGGTCAATTAACGGGGTTTGGGCAGCCACAAGAACAATACATAACTTGGACGGAGACGATTAGATGACCCTGCCGCTACCTAAGCGCTGGCGGCCTGCAGCCATGGCGTGGATGGCTGTCCTGGTTTTGGCGGGATGCACCCCCACCATGCCTGAGGTCCAACGTGGTGAACTGATTGGCACTTGGATCTACTCAGCTGCCGCAAGCACCACGGGAGCGGATGTCCCGGAGGCCAAGATCCAGCTCAACGAGGACAACACCACAACCGTCTCTGACTTCCCCATAAATCAATTTAGTACTGAAGATCTTAAGGTATCCCCGATCACATCCGGAGGTACGTGGGAATTCCAACCGAAGCTGCGCGATGCGACTAAGTTTGAAAATCAGCCCGGAATTGAATTGGTGCTCAACCAGCCGGACTCTCCTGGCGGTTTCGGGTGGGCCCGACGCTTGGCCATCGAGAAGAAAGATGGAGAAGTAAAACTATTCATCTACATTGGATATCCCGACGCGCAAAATCATAGCTATGTTCTAACTAGAAGCCGCTAAACTGACCGCAAAAGAGAATATCTACCGCATCAGTGTGCTGCTGCTGGATGATCGCCCCCAGCAGCACTGGACCGTAACGCAGACCCGAAGAGGTTAGTGGAGAACCCGTCATGGAACCCCGATTGGTATGGCTGGCTCGCAAAAGTTTAAGTGCAACTACTGCTTCGACATAAGACCAACATAGAGTTCGGGGATGAGCGCCGTTACCTGCCGGCAGGCTGTAACTAAGCCAACAGATGTGGTTGCTGTGGCGTGATTCTAAAACCTGCATCCAACATCTTCCTTGTCGGCAATGACATTGGCAGCTCTGCCAGACGAAGTGCAGTGAAGGTAGCCATCCCACTTGGACTCATAAAGGCAACCACCCGGCAACGCGCCCTCTGCCGGTAACAGCCTTTACGGTCGTGGCTAGTGCCAAGTCCACAGGGGGCCAATGGCAGCGTGCCCTATTTGCTGGTCACCCTCGAAGTGTTGAAGGTACCCCGGGCCTAGCGAGCTTTTCTGGCAGTGAACTGCCGGATCCATTCAACCGTCTCAGGGTGATCCAGGTGCAAACCATGCCCCGCTCCGGGCACGCGTACCAGCACAGAGCCGCGAATATGCTCACGAAGCAAGAGGCCGTTAGGTAAGGGCGTCAGGGCGTCGTTGGTGCCGTGGAGTATGAGCGTCGGTGCCGAAATGGAACGCAGATCTCTCCAAGCATCATGCTCGCGACTGGCCTTGAAATGACGCGCTTTTGCCCACGCTGACGCTCTGGAATTGAAGAAGGTCTGCGTGGCCTCGGGATTGTCCCGAACCCATGCTGCATCGAAGAAGAGCGATTCAAGCCGGGAGGTGTCACCGCTGACCAAGGCGTCCAAAGCTGCCTGATCCGGTTGCACTCCAGGATCAGGATGCCGCCCGCCACTAGTAGCCGCAAGGATCAGAGTGCGGACCCTCTGTGGGTAGTCGATGGCCAACCACTGCCCCATCCGGCCGCCCATTGAGTGGCCGTACACGTGTGCTAAATCCGCACCCGCAGCATCCAGGACCGCCACAGCATCTTCAGCCAGGAGCCGCGTGGTGTATCGCCCGGCGTCACCCTTCCCACTCAGCCCGATCCCCCGGTGATCAAAGCGGATGACGCGGTAATGGCGGGACAGCAGCTCCGCCGTCGGACCCCAACCGTCCATGGCCGTGGCCTGACCGGCGATCAGCAGCATTGGCTCGCCGTCGCCCTTGGATGTCCAGGCGAGTTCAGCGCCGTCGGGAGCCTGAGCAAAGTTCACCGTGCCACACTATCCGGACGCGGACGCAAGCGCTGCGGCGTGGAACACAACGCCACCACAGCTGATGGCACCGAGTCCGCCTGGCGTTGCCTCAGCTAGTGCGTACTTTCGACGCCCGGGCTAGCGTTGAGGCATGACACCTTCCTACCGGTACGACGTCGAGGTGCTTCACCTTTTGGTCTCCCCGGCCCACGCCTACTTCGGCCGCGCCCGCGAAGGGGCAGCAGATGTCCCCACCACCGACGCCGAACAAGCCGAACTGGTAGCAGGCAAGGGCATTGTTGGCGACAGGTTCTTCGGCAAGGCAGCGCACATGGATGCAGCCGTGACATTGTTCGCCGTGGAGGCCTTGGAAGCAATCGCTGCCGAGCTCGACGCCGGGCCATTGGATCCGCTGCTGACCCGGCGGAATGTTGTCCTGCGGGGAGTTGAGCTGGCTCCGTTGATTGGCCACGAGTTCACGCTTGAGTCCGGCGGAGATACGGTCCGGCTCAAAGCCGGAAGACCAGCCCACCCCTGCGCGTGGATGGATCAGATGCTGGCCCCCGGCGCCCACAAGGCGATGCGCGGTCGTGGCGGCGTCCGGTGTCAAGTGATCGACGGCGGCGTACTGCACCGGGGCTCCGCCGTGCTGGTTAGCCCGGTTCCGCTTGACCCGGAAAAGGCTGGGGATGCCCACGTTCTGCGGCCCTCCCGGTTGCCCTAAGCCCCGCCCAAGCACCCGCTCATCTGACGGCCCGGGCACCCACATGTCCATCGAACTGTCCCAAAAGACAGGAGCCTGTCAATCGACGGTTCTGCCGCATAGGGTAATCATGTGGATACCCTCAGCAGTACGTTTCAGAAGGTGGCGGGCTCCGCCTTTGCCGCATTGTTCCAAGGCATCAAAGTTCTCCGGCCGCAGCGTCCCATCCACCCGGAGGGCATACTGCTGGTGGGGACGTTGGAAAGGGACGGTGACCTGGGCGAGCGGTCCGGCATCCCGTGGATTGATACTGCCGGAACCAACGCAGTGCGTGCACGGCTATCACGCTCAATAGGACTGCCGGATGCCTTACCGGACATCATTGGGCTGGCCGTGCACTTCACCGAGCAGGGCAAGGAGGCGGACATGCTCCTCGCCACCACCGGCGCAACAGGAATGGGCCGGTTCCTGCTGCGGCTCCGACGGAATGCCACGGCCGCAGTCTTCTCCAGCATGATGCCTTACAAGGCCGCCAACGGTCCGGTGTTATTAGGGGCCAGGACCATTGGAGGCCCGGCGACGTTGCCTGTGGAACCACGAGCTTTCCGCGCTTCCCTCGGTAACGGTTCCTGGATCCTGGAGCTTCATCACGCCAGCCCGCTGGGTCCGTGGACCAGGTTCGGCACGTTGACCCTTAGCTTGGCTGACGACTATGCCGCAGACACTGCCGAGCGGTTTGATCCCGTACTCAACCCTCTTCCCACCGCTGGGACGTACAGCTGGACCAGACGACTCCGCGAACCTTCCTACGCCGTGGCCCGGCGTCGAAAGTTGGGCAATAAGGCTACGCGCCCTCAAACTTTTCCAACCGTCGCCCCGCTTCGGCCACCACGGCGTCCCGGTTGGCGTGAAACCATGCCGCTGCACCTTCCTCGTCGCTGAACAACCCGTCGTCCTGGGCATCACGGCCTTGCTCAATCACAAAGCGCCATAGCCGCCCCGGTGGAACAGCAGCCTCCGCCAGGGCAGCACCTTTGAGCAGGGTGGTCCCGGCTGCAGGCTGCTTGGCAAGCCGCTCAGCCTTTTCCAGCCAGGTAGGCAGATGATTGATTCCCTGCCGTGCCCCGATCCCCCGGCCGCGCTTATCCGCCTCCACAAGCCGCGCCCAGTCCTGGATTGAGGGCCCACCGCTGGTTTCATCCAAGCGCCGCAGCAGCCTGCGGACCGCGGAATCACTGATGGTTCCCTGTGGGCCTTCCGGGGTGTGGCACATGTGCTCACGGATCAGTGGGAGGATCTTGTTTTCGTAACGCCCGGGCGCACCAATCCGGCGGAGGAACTGCCGGGCCGGCTCAACTCCTGTGACGTTGTGACCGTTGGACGTGATCTTGCCGTTGGCGCCGATGACGGTTGAGATTGCCTTGCCGAAATCGTGGGTGATGGCGGCAAGGACCGCCGTAGCTGTTTCGTTCGGACCCAAGTGATCGCGCCGAGCGATCCTGGCCGCTTGATCAGCAGCCAAACCCAGATGAACGTTGACGTCGCCCTCAGGGTGCCATTTTGGATCCTGCGGGACGCCCCGGGTGGCAGCCAACTCAGGGAAATACTCCTCCCAGCCCGCCTCAAACAGGGTCTGCAATGCCTTGGAGATGAACGTGCCCTTTGAAGCCAGTTTGTAGAACTCACCCCAGATCCGCGCTATAGGCAGATCTCCGAAAGCCGGCGCAAGTTCACGGCACAACTGCGCTGTCTCCGGGGCAAGTTCGAACCCAAAACGGCCGCTGAACTGCATGGCCCGCAACACTCTGAGAGGGTCATCGCTAAAGGCTGCGCTGGTGTGGCGAAGTACGCCCGCTGCCAAGTCACGTTGCCCGCCAAACGGGTCCACAACTTCACCACTCGCTTCATCCCAGCCCATGGCGTTCACGGTGAAGTCGCGGCGGGCAAAGGCCTCGGTACGGGACTCCTGACGAGCTGACTCCTGACGGGGCGACTCCTGACGAGGCAGTGATACGTCAAAGACCTCCCCGCCAACAGTGGCGGAGACAATCCCGAAGTGCTGCCCCACCTCCATAACGTGGCCGGGTAAGGCTGCCGAAACCTGCGCCGTGGTCATCCCGTAGACCTCAATATCGATGTCCTTCGAATCCACCTTCACGCCCTGGGCACGGGAAAGTAGCGCGTCCCGGACAGATCCTCCAACAATGAGTGGGCGGCCACCGGCGGCACGCAGGGCGTCAAGCACTCGCCGCGCGGCGGGGGTGAGGTTGATCAGATCAGGGATGGTTGTGATGGTGTTCAAACCTCAGCCACCGGCGCCGCGAATTGTGCCTCGTACAGCCGGGAGTAAGCCCCGCCGGCAGCGAGCAGCTCCGTATGCGTCCCCTGTTCCACAATCTGCCCGGCTTCCATGACCAGGATGAGGTGGGCGTCGCGGATGGTGGAGAGGCGGTGGGCGATCACAAAGCTGGTCCTGTCCGAGCGCAACGCGTTCATGGCTTTCTGGACCAGTACTTCGGTGCGGGTATCCACTGAACTGGTGGCTTCATCAAGGATCAGCACCGAGGGCCGGGACAGGAACGCCCGGGCAATGGTGAGCAGCTGCTTCTCGCCAGCAGAAACGTTGCCGCCTTCGTCGTCCAGCAGGGTGTCGTAGCCCTCGGGCAGCGACTTCACAAACCGGTCCACGTAGGTGGCCTGCGCCGCTTCCATGATTTCCGCTTCGGAAGCAGTGGGCTTCCCATAGGCAATGTTGTCGCGGATAGTCCCCCCGAACAGCCACGTGTCCTGGAGGACCATGCCCATCCGGGACCGGAGTTCCTGCCGCGAGAGCGAGGCGATGTCCACGCCGTCGAGCGTTATGCGGCCTGAATCCAGCTCGTAGAAGCGCATCATCAAGTTCACCAAGGTGGTTTTTCCCGCGCCGGTGGGCCCCACAATGGCGATGCTCTGCCCAGGTTCAGCCACCAGGCTGAGGTCCGTGATGAGCGGCTTGTCCGGGGAGTACCGGAAGGATACGTTCTCAAAGACGAGCCGTCCACGCGATGGACCGGAGGAAGCGGCGGCCGGTTCAACAGACTCTTCTTCCTCGTCCAGCAGCTCGAACACCCGCTCCGCCGAGGCAACACCGGATTGCAGCATGTTGGCCATGGATCCGAGCTGCGCCAGAGGCTGAGTGAACTGCCGCGAGTACTGGATGAATGCCTGCACGTCCCCCAACTGCATGGAACCGGAGGCCACTTGCAGGCCACCCACCACGGCGATCCCCACATACACCAGGTTCCCGATGAACGTCATGGCGGGCATGATCAGGCCGCTCACAAACTGGGCACCGAAGCTCGCTTGGTACAGCTCGGAGTTTTTGGCGCGGAACTTCTCCTGCACCTCGTTCTGCCGGCCAAACACTTTCACCAGCGCATGACCCGTGTAGGTTTCCTCGATCTGCCCGTTGAGCTCTCCGGTGTTCTTCCATTGCGCCACGAACATCTTCTGCGAACGTTTGGCAATCAGCAGAGTGGTTCCCAAAGTCAACGGGATGGTCACCAACGCGATCAGTGCCAGCAGCGGCGAGAGCAGGAACATCATCACCAGCACACCCAGCACGGTCAGCAGGGAGGAGACCACTTGGCTGATGGATTGCTGCAGGCTTTGGGAGATGTTGTCCACATCATTGGTTACCCGGCTGAGCAGTTCACCGCGCTGGATCGAGTCGAAATAGCGTAGTGGCAGGCGGTGGATTTTCGCTTCGATCCGTTCGCGGAGCCGGTAGACGGTCCGTTGTACGACGCCGTTGAGCACGTATGCCTGCAGCCAACCGAACGCTGAGGCCAGGACGTAAAGCGCCAGCGCCCACAGCAGCACCGAGGACAGCGCGGCGAAGTCGATTCCGACGCCGGGCGTCAGGGTCATGGCGCTGAGCATGTCCGCTTTGCTGTCATCACCTGAAGCGCGCAGTCCTGCGATGATGTCGGCTTTGGATACGCCTGCGGGCAGCTGCTTGGAGACCACGCCGGCGAAGATCAGGTTGGTGCCTTCGCCCAGCAGCCGTGGCCCGATCACGGACAACGCCACGCTGGCCACGGCGAAGACCAGGACGAGCATCAGCCACGTGCGTTCGGGCCTCAGTGTTCCCAGCAAACGCCGGGCCGAGGCACCGAAGTTGGAGGCTTTCTCGGCAGGGATATTCATCCCGGCGAAGGGACCGCCACGCCCTGGACCCATTGCCGGGCGTTGAGGCCCCCGGGGCCCTGCGGAACCAGACGCTGTGGTTGCGCTCATGCTGCCTCCTCCGCTGCGAGCTGGGAGGACACGATTTCCCGGTACGTTTCGGATGTCTCCAGCAATTCGTCGTGCGTTCCGCGCCCAACAATCCTGCCGTCGTCGAGCACCAGAATTTGGTCGGCGTCGGCAATGCTGGAGACGCGCTGGGCAATGATCACCAGTGTGGCGCCGTTGGTGTGGCGTTTGAGGGCTTGCCGGAGGCGGGCATCGGTGGCGGTATCCAAGGAGGAGAAGGAGTCGTCAAAAATGTAGAGCTCGGGCTGTTTGACCAGCGCCCGGGCTATGGCGAGCCGTTGCCGCTGGCCACCGGAAACGTTGGTGCCGCCCTGCGAGATCACGGCGTCCAGGCCGCCTTCCATTTCCTCAACGAAGTCACGGGCCTGCGCCACGGACAGTGCCTGCCAAAGCTCGTCCTCGGTGGCGTCCGGCTTGCCGTATTGAAGGTTGCTGCGGACTGTCCCCGAGAACAGGTAGGGCCTCTGCGGCACCAGGCCGATGTGCCCCCAGAGCAGGTCCGGGTGGAGCTCGCGCACGTCAACCCCATCCATGCGGACGGACCCGGACGTGGCATCGAACAGCCTCGGCATGAGGTTCACGAGCGTGGTTTTGCCGGCCCCCGTGCTGCCGATGATCGCGGTGGTCCGGCCGGCCAGGGCCGTGAAGGTCAGCCCCCGCAGCACCGGCTGCTCGGCACCCGGGTAGGCGAATCCGACGTCGCGCATTTCCAATTCGCCGCGGCGAATACCGCCGGTGACGGGGTTCGACGGCGGCTGGACACTCGACTCGGTGTCCAGCACCTCGCCAATTCGGTCGGCAGAAACGGACGCACGCGGGATCATCACGGCCATGAACGTAGCCATCATGACGGACATGAGGATCTGCATGAGGTAGCTCAGGAACGCGATCAGGGTGCCCACTTGCATGGACCCGTCCTCGATCCTGAAGGACCCGAACCAGATCACCGCCACGGAGGAAACGTTCATCACCAACATGACCGCGGGGAACATGAGCGCCATCAAACGGCCGGCCCGGAGCGCAACGTCAGTGACGTCGTCGTTCGCTTTCCCGAACCGGGCCCGTTCCATGTCCTCGCGGACGAAGGCCCGAACCACACGAATGCCCGTGAGCTGTTCGCGGAGAACCCTGTTCACGGCGTCGATCCGTACCTGCATCTTGCGGAACAGCGGCACCATCCGGGTGACGATCAGCCCCACAGCCACCAGCAATACCGGCACGCACACCGCAATCAGCCAGGACAATTGCGCGTCCTGGCGCACCGCCATGATCACCCCGCCGATGCTCAGCATGGGAGCGGCCACCATGAGGGTGCAGGACATGAGGACCAACTGCTGGACCTGTTGAACGTCATTGGTTGACCGCGTAATCAGGGACGGCGCCCCAAACTTGGTGACTTCCTGCTCGGAGAACTCCCCTACACGGCTGAAAATGGCGTCGCGGAGATCCCGGCCCATGCCCATGGCAGCCTTCGCACCGAAGTACACGGCAACCACCGCACATGCGATCTGCAGCAGGGTAATGAGCAGCATGAGCCCGCCCATACGCAGAATGTAGTCGGTGTCGCCAGTGGCCACGCCGTTGTCAATGATGTCCGCGTTGAGCGTCGGCAAGTACAGGGACGCAATGGACTGCGCCAACTGGAAAACGACGACGGCGATCAGCAGCCGCTGATGCGGCCGCAGGAAGCGAACAAGTACCTTCCACAGCATGGGGTCTCCGAGCCAAAGTGATATAAACCGAAGGCCAGTTTACGTCTGGTTGCTGTGGGCAACTAGAGCCCGCGTGAGGGGTAATGTCAGTGACTCCCAAGCCGCACCGCTGCCACCTAATCTCAAGGTAAGCCAACCGCCCCAAAGCATAGGAGAACAACCATGGAAAAGCGCACACTCGGCACCGGCGGCCTGGAAGTTTCCGCCATTGGCATGGGCTGCATGAGCATGACCGGCGGCTACAGTGAACGGCCGGACCGTGAGGAGATGATCTCCCTCATCCGCACAGGCGTGGAGCGCGGCGTGACGTTCTTTGATACCGCCGAGATCTACGGTCCTTACGCCAATGAAGAGCTGGTGGGTGAGGCTTTGGCCCCGTTCAAGGACCAGGTGGTGATTGCCACCAAGTTCGGATGGGACATTGACCCCGCCGCCCGGAAAGCCAGCGGCAAAGTCACCAGCCGGCCGGAGGTCATCAAGGAAGTTGTGGAAGGCTCCCTCAAACGGCTGGGCGTGGACTCCCTGGACCTCTACTACCAGCACCGCGTTGATCCCGACGTCCCCATTGAGGACGTAGCGGGTGCGGTCAAGGAGCTGGTAGAGGCCGGAAAGGTGAAGCACTTCGGCATGTCCGAGGCCGCCGCGGGCACCATCCGGCGAGCCCATGCAGTCCTCCCCGTGGCCGCTGTCCAGAGCGAGTACTCGCTGTGGTGGCGCCGACCGGAGGAAGAAGTGCTGGGCGTTTGCGAAGAACTCGGAATCGGCTTTGTCCCCTTCAGCCCACTGGGTAAAGGCTTCCTGACCGGCACCATCAACGCGTCCACCAGCTTCGAGTCCGGCAACGATATCCGCAGCACCATCCCCCGGTTCACCCCGGAGGCCATGCAAAACAACCAGGCGGTGGTGGACCTTCTCGCCGGGATTGCAGAACGAAAAGGCGCGACGCCGGGCCAGATCGCCCTTGCATGGTTGCTGGCACAGAAGCCGTGGATCGTGCCGATTCCCGGGACGCGGAAACTGCACCGCCTCGAGGAGAACCTGGCCGCCGCCGACGTCGAACTTTCACCCGCTGAACTGGATGAAATCGAGGCGGCGGCAGCGAAAATCACCGTTGAGGGTGGCCGCTATAACGAGGCCGCAGAGGGGATGACCAACCTATAGGGTCATTCCGTCGCCAACTTCCGCAGGACAGTAGGCTGGAAACGTTCGTGTTGAAACGCATCGAAGGGACTTGAGTTTTGGCTTACATCACCGTCGGAAACGAAAACAGCACTGAGATTGAGCTTTACTACGAGGACCACGGGACCGGCCAGGCAGTGGTGCTGATCCACGGCTACCCGTTGGACGGTTCCTCCTGGGAGAAGCAGACGGCGGCACTCCTGGACGCCGGCTACCGCGTGGTCACGTACGATCGCCGCGGATTCGGCAAGTCCAGCCAGCCCACAGAGGGTTATGACTACGACACCTTCGCCGCTGACTTGAAGGCCGTGGTGGACACACTGGACCTCAACGATGCTGTGTTGGTGGGCTTCTCCATGGGTACCGGAGAAGTTGCACGCTACATCAGCACCTACGGTTCGGCCCGCGTTGCCAAGGCAGTGTTCCTGGGTTCGTTGGAACCGTTCCTGCTGAAGACCGAAGACAACCCGGACGGCGTACCGCAGGAGGTCTTCGATGGCCTTTTGTCCGCTGTGAAGGGGGACCGCTACGCGTTCTTCACCGAGTTCTTTAAGAACTTCTACAACACTGACACCTTCCTGGGCACTGAGCGGCTGAGCCAGGAAGCCGTCAATGCTGGTTGGAACCTTGCCAGTAAGTCCGGCGCGTTCGCCTCGGTGGCCGCTCAGCCCACATGGTTGACCGACTTCCGTGGCGACATCCCCAAGATCGATGTTCCGGCCCTCATTGTTCACGGCACGGCGGACAATATCCTGCCGATTGATGCCACGGGCCGGCGTTTCAAGGATGCGCTGCCCAGCGCCGAGTACCTCGAAATCGAAGGGGCCCCGCACGGCCTGCTGTGGACGCACGGGGCTGAAATCAATGAGGCTCTGCTGGCGTTCCTGAAGAAGTAAACTCCCTACTTTTGGAGGCGGAGCTTCCGGGCTTTCTTGCCCTTGCGCAGGTACTCCTCCAGCGTGGCGTCAGCGGCGGTGCGTTCCATGGAATAGAGCACTCCATATGTGAAGGCACCGTTGCTGATGCCGGGCGCAGCGCCTAGCTTCAGCAACTCCGCCTGCGCCATGACGCTGTCCTGATGGTCGCCCAGGATCGATTGAATGCTGTGCGCCGCATTTCCCAGCTTCACCGCACGCTTGCCGTGCACGCTTTCCGCTGCCGCCGCGGCGAAACGCAGGTTCTTGGCAGCTTTCCTCACGTCATGGAACGCCTCATCACGGTGAGGCCCGACGGCGGCAGCCAACGCTGCGTCATGGCGTTTGCGTAGCCTTTTTGCTGCCTTGTTAACGAGTTTTGCTGTGGTCTTCTTCGCGGGTGACGAACCCTTGGACGTCAGGGGCGGCTGTTCAAGGAAGCCTTCCAGCGTGTCCAGCAACGTGAAGTAACCGGGGCTGTTCAAGCGGTTCCGCACAGCGGACATCGCATTATCAGCCCTCAGAGCCATGCGCTCTTCCAACTCGTTCCCGAGTTCACCCAGGACCAGTTCATCCGGCAGTTCAGCCAAGTGGGACTTGAGGTGCCCGTGAAGGACCTCCACGTCGCGGTACCGGCCTAGGATTTTAGCCAGGGATTTGAGTTCCTGCTCCATATCCTTCACGGCGTCCGCTTCGAAGAGCGCGCTGTAACCATGCAGCACTGCCCGGATCCGGCGTATCTGGGATCTCATCTGATGGACTGAGTCTTCACGGGCCAAGCGCACGTGCGAGTCCTGCAGGAGCATCCCGGCCACTTGTTCCTCAAGGTAATTGAGCACAGGAACGGCAGCGGGACCCTTGTTGCCGGGCTCTTCACGTTCCGTCCGTTTCGGGGCAGGCCAGGCCTGGCTCAATGCAGTAGCCAGCTTGGAGGTTCGCTGGCTCGGCTTCGCTCCGGCGTCGGCAAGTTGCTGCGTCAAAGTAGCCAACAAGGTGCTGTCCATGTCATCGGGAGCCTCGGAAGGTGCCAGTTCCACTTCCCATTCCCGCCACTGAAGCTCACGAGGTTCGGCGAGCATGGAGGTTGCGCGGACATGATCGTCAACGAAGTCGGCCACCCGGTGACCGTCATTTCCGTATAAGGAATAGCTGGTGCGTTCCGTGCTCAACTTTGCCACGGCGGCAATGCCGTGTCCCCGCGTGTAGGCGAGCACCCGGTCCATGAGTTCCACGGGCACGGAATCAGCAGCACCCAGGGGAGCGTGAATCTCTGTCCTTTTACCCGCACTGTGCGGGAGTTTCAGATGCCATCCCGCGTCCGGGCCGCCGGTGCGGCGGCGCAAGGTGATCCTCCGGGCGGCGAGCGCCAGGTTCCGCGTATCAAAGTAGATGGCTTCCAGGCTGTGGCTTTCGCCGTCTCCTACCCGTGCTATCGCCTCCAGCTGGTCCAAAGCCGGCAGCGGAGCGGACTCATCGGCGTCGAATTTTTGTTCAACTTCCACCGTGCCGGAGGTTGCCATGATCGCGGAACTCCTATCTTTGGGTACGCCGCGAGGGCCGGCCAAAGGTGGCCGGCCCTCGTTGGAGCTATTGAAATGCTGCTATCTCCAGTGTGGATTAGTTCAAGGCCTCAGGCCAGACGTCTCACCTGTGTCATCAACATCTCCCCCGGACACTGTGCCGCGCCAAGCACCCGTTTCATGTCCCTGGGCTTCGATGAACTTCTTAAACTTGTCCAGGTCAGCGCCAACCCGCAGGCTGTCCGCTCCCAGTGCTGAACCCGCCTTTTCGGCAAGGCCCTCGGGTTCCCACACAATTTCAACGTTCACCCGCGTCCGGCCGGCATCCAGGGGCTCGAAACTCACTGTGCCACCGTTGCGCGGACCGTCCACGCTGGCCCAACTCACCAGGGTGTCCGGTACCTGCTCCACGATCTGCGCGTTGTACTGGCGCTTGACTCCGCCCACATTGGTGGAGAAGTGAAGGCCCGTTTCATCGATTTGCTCAACGGCCTCCACTCCATTCATGAACTGGGGGAAGGTCTCGAACTGTGTCCACTGGTTGTAGGCAACTGATACGGGGACATCTACTTCCACTGATTTATGGACCGTAGCCATAGGTTTGCTCCTTCGATCGTGTCTCGGGTGCTTGTGCTGTAATGCTGTGGCGCGCCAGCCAGCTGGCTGCTTAACCAGTGGCGCGCCTGTCTTAAGCGCGCCAGCCAAAGCTCTTAGCCGGCGTCGAAACTTTCTTCGTCATCGTCATTGGGAGCCTCTTCCTGCGGAAGATCGTTGCCGCTGCCGTCCGGAAGGTTGGCGTCGTTGCCGTCCGGCAGTGAGGATTGCTCGGCGTGTGCCTGCTCCTCGGTTCCGCCGAATCGGCCTGCGCCGGGCTCCCCTGCGCTGTCTGAATCTTCCGGATTCAGGTGGCTGAGGTTTGGCGCTCCTGTGCCCTCGCCGAGGGAAGCTTCCTCGATGTCCTCTTCTACACGGGGCTGTGCCTGGCCTCCGCCAGCTTCCTGCTCCGCGGTAGGAGTGCCGTAGCCTCCTACTTCCTCTTCCGGTGTGGCGTTCTGCTTGTCCATGTGAACTGTCCTTTCCCTGAGCGGTGGAACGTGTTTATGGAACACTTCGAACCTATAAGGCCCCTTAGCGGCATGTCCATGCCTTTTACGATAATAGTCAGCAAACTTAGTAAAAGGCTATTCGAGACCTTATGATTCGAGCGTGGACTCGTAGGCGGTGAAACCTGCGCGCAATGCCACCTCCTGCGAGCCCATGCGTTCGATGTCCTCCCACAGCACCAGGAATGAGCCCCGATGCCTCCAGCGAAGCAGCTGGGCCACCGGCCAAGGTTGTGTCAAGCCAAGCCGCTCATACCCCAGGAAGGACGAGGCTGTACGGGGGCTCACCACGATCCCCACCATCCTCGCCCCGCTCAAAAGTTGGCCAGGTGCGGCGTCCAACGCGAAACGCACATCCGAAACTTCCCCCAGCCGCTGCCCGTGATGGTCCACCACATCACTGCCCAGCACGTCACTAAGGATCATGGCGGCCTCCCGGAATCCGGGCTATCACATGGTTACGTAGCCACCGCTCCACCCACGAGGCATCCAAGGAATCCGAGCGGACGCCCAAGGTGATGACTGTGTCCACGCCCGCCACCACGCGCCAGGGAATCCGGATCAACCGGCTCGACGGCGGCCTTCCGCCGAAGATGCGCGTCCCCAGTACCGGCCCAGTCAACAACGCCGTAATGTGGGGCGCCGGCGCGGATTCGGGGATCCGCTCATCAGGCTCGGGACCGCTTAACTCGACGTCATCAACGGTACTGACCGGGACGCCGTCGACGTCCAACATCTGCCGGTCCAGTAAATGAAGCTGGGCATCAAGCACTTTGCCGGCGGCTCGGGGTGCGGGCCGGATCTCGGAGGGCTGGATGCGCTTAGCCTTGCTCATGCTCCGGCCCCAGAAGCAATCATGAGCGGAATAGCGGCAATTGAGGCAACCAGGATGATCACCAAATACACCAGGCCGGCAACATTCACGGCCCGGCCGTTCACGTGCTTGCCCATGTACTGAGGATCGTTGGCCACGATCAGGATGGGCAGGTAGGTCAGCGGGAGGGCGATCGCCGAGAAAACCACCGAGTATTCAGTCACCAAAATGGGGTCCACTCCCGTTGCCAGAACCGCCACGCCTGCCAGCAAAACCACCATCATGGCCACATGAAAACGGGAAGCCGCCGCGGGGCGACGGAACTTTCCCCAAGGCCAGCCAAAATACTGAGCCAAGGTGTAACCGCTGGACAGCGTGGTTTCCAGCGCCGCCCCGAAAGTTGCCGCCACTATGCCGAGGATCAGGACAGCCAAGGCAAGCTGACCACCTGCCTGAGCCACGGGGAGGACCACCTGGGACAGCGTGGTGACGCTGATTCCGGCGGGAAGAAGAACCACGGCAGCGCACGCGGCGATTGCCAGGGACAGGAACCCTCCCAAGGGGAAACCCAAGAGGACGTTGATCCGTGACTGGACAAGGTCCTTGACCTTCCACCGTTCCTCAACAGCCCCGGAAGAAAAGAAGAACACCTCGTAGGGCGTCATGGCAGCTCCGAACAGGGCAATGGCGTAGTACCAGTAGGTTCCCGTGCTCTCTTCACCCGGAACCGAGGGGGACAATGCCTGTGCCGCCAATGAACCCCAGTCCGGCTTCAACAGGAAAAGGGCCACGGCGAAAACCACCAGGGTCAGGCCTACGAGTCCCGTGACGTTCTCCATAATGCTGAACTTCACCCGCCAGATCACCAGCCATACCGCCAGCAACGCGAAGGGAACCCAGAGCATGTAAGCCACTCCGCTTGCCAGCTGGAGGGCCAGGGCTATGCCGCCAATTTCAGCGGTGACCGTCATCAGGTTGATGAGGAAGGACGCGCCCAGATTGGCCAATCCTGCCCTTGGGCCCATCCGCTCACGGATGACCTCGAAGGTGGCACGCCCTGAGACAGCCGCCACCCGGCCGGACATATTGGCGAAGAGGCAGATGCCCACTACGCCTATCACTACAACCCACGCCAAGGACATCCCGAAGCGGGAACCCACCACGGCGTTGGTCACCAAGTCCCCGATGTCAACAAAGCCCCCGATCGCCGTCAGGATGCCAAGTGCAACACCGAGGAGCCGTTTCACTGGATGCCGGCCCTGGTCATGAGGTTATCCAGCTGGTCAGTTGCCGCCCGCAATTCCGACTGCACCGTGGAAAGCATGTCCCTGATGTCGGCTGAGGCCAAGGGTGCACCGGATGAGGCATTGAGGGCGTCGCGGGCATGTAGGAGTGCGCGGGAAACTGCGGAGAAGGAGGCAAGCATGTTGCTCCGCACCGTCCGTTCCTCCGGAGTGGGGGCGGAGAACCCGTGGAGTTTGTCCGTGGCGGACTCCACCTGGCCCAGCATGTCATCGGCCGCAGTGGAAGCGGCTGCCGCCGTCGTACTGTCCGCCATCCTGAGCTCAACAGCCAGGCTACCGGCGCGCACGGCTGAGGCAACCTCCTTGGCAGGACCCTTCAGGGTGTCCGCGGATGGCTGCGGGGCGCATCCGCTCACCAAGCCGGCTATCACGGCCAGGAATGCCAGGACGACGGCCACGCGCCGCGCGGTTTTACTCATGAGGGTTGCGGAATCTCGCAGCCACCCTGGGGATCCATGCCCGTGTAATTCAGTGGCCCGGCAACAATATTCAACGCAATGGTGGCGATCTGTGAGCACTGCGCCGGCGGGGAAGTGAAATAACCTCTTTGACCGGCAGCAACGGCTCCAATAATGAGCCAAACCACCACGAACAGTCCGAGGATTGAACCGATTCGCATACATTTACCAATCGCTAAAGACAACTCCCAGCAATTAGAGGGCAAACCTCGGGTAGAGGTTGCCAAGAGCGCGGCCGCGGACTGGATTTCTCCTGCTCGCGGCCGCGCTGATGCCGATCAATCCGTGGGATTGGTTTCGGTAGTCAGACCACGCGTATCCGCAGTCTTCTCGTCCTTTTCCTCTGCCGGTCCGGGCGGACTGGCGGATTCGCTGGGACCAGCGTCGACGGAGTCCTCCGGACTTTCCGACGGTGCATCACCTACAGGCACCTGGCTGCTGGAACCGGGAATCCCAGGATCCCTGGGAATGGGGTGACCAGGGGTGGTAGTCCCATCGCGAACCTGCGTAAAACCGGCAACTTCACTTGGGTCAGTGGTCATACGCGCGACCGGCCTCGGCCCAATACCCAGCCAATAAGAGCCAGCACCAGCAGGATGATTCCGACCCATAGCAGGAAGCTGAGGGCCTGGTTGAATCCGCCTACAAGGAGCAAGATGATCGCGATTACACCGGCGATTATTAAGAGTGTGTTCATTGAGCTACGCATCCCTTTCAATAACTGTTGTCTATTCAGGAAGGCGTCCGCTGGTACTCCATTTCTGAAGCGCCACCCATGCCAACGGGCACCGATCAGGGAATTTCTCCCCTATATCGCTTACGTACCCCCACGGAATTAGTTCAAACAGAGACCCCTGAGCCCGTGGAGGGGTACGTACATAGCATCATGATAGGCGCGCATTACGCCGGAGCGAAGTATTCGGAGAGGAAACTTAGTAACCCTTTGTGGAAAACGCTCCCAAGGCACGGCTGATCTCCAAAGCGGTCCCCGCAGCTGCCTCGCCATACTCCTGGTACTTGCCGGGAACAATTCTGCTAGATGGTCCGGATATGGAGATCGAACCTGCCGCGGCCCCGCCCGCGCCCAACAAAGGCACGCCGATGGAGGTAATGCCGGTGCTGAGGCCTTCCTCGTTGATGGAGTAGCCCCGCGCTCTGGTGTCCACAATCATGGCCCGGAGCCGGGCCGGATCCACCACTGTCCGGGGAGTCAGGGCTTCCAAGGGTCCGGCAAGGTATTCATCAACGAACGCCTCGTCTGCGGCCGAGAGGTACGCCATTCCCGTTGAGGAAGCGTGCATGGGGAGCCGCGAGCCCAAAGGCAGGAAGGCCCGGAGGACATGCGGGGTGTCCAGGCGCTCAATGATCAGCATGTAGCCGCGGTCTGGCACTGCCAAGTGAACGGTCTCTGTGGTGTCCAGCTGCAGCGCATTCAGTGGCCCCATGGCGGCATCCCGGATCACCGATCCACTACTTCCACGGCTTGCAACAGCAAAGGCGTGGTTGGTCAGCACCCATTTGCTGGCCTGCGCTTCTGACTGCGCAACCCAGCCCAGCTCGGCCAGAGTCCTGAGCATTCGCAGGACGGTGGCCTTGGGAACATCCACCTCGCGGCTTAACTCGGACAGGCCCGCCGGCTGGTTGTCCGAGACGGCCTCCAACACACGAATCGCCGTGACCACGCTCTGCGTACTCATTCACACTCCCGCTTGACCGACTTCCCTCAGTGCCCTACATTACAGGCGACTTCCCAAAATGAACCAACGGTTCATCCAGTGAACCAGAGAAGTTTGATTGGAGAACGGGACTATGGAATTACAAATATTCGCCCTCGCCATCTTTGTGGGCGTGTTCGTTCTGGCCACCCTGCGCAAAGTGCACATCGGAGTGCTCATGTTCGCAGCTGCCGCCGGCGTGGGCATCTGGATGGCGGGCATGACCATTGAGAAGGTGGTGGCCGGCTTCCCCATCGGGATCCTGGTCCTGCTTGTGGGCGTCACCTACTTCTTCGCGATCGCCCAGGCCAACGGAACAATCGATCGCGTCATTGAAATGGCCATCACCAAGGTTGGTGACCGCGCCTTCTTCCTTCCCCTGGCCTTCTTCGCGCTCACCATCGGCATCTCCGCCATGGGCTCACCCCTGGCCGGCTTGGTGATGGCCCCCATCGGGATGCCGTTGGCCAAGCGCTACGGGATCGACCGCATGCTCATGGGACTCGCGATCGGCTCGGGCCTTAGCGCGGGAGGTTTTGCCCCCACCAGCCTGTTCGGCATCGTCACGTACGGCACAGCCCGGGCAGCCGGCATTGACCTTGACCCTCTGGTCCTCTTCAGCGTGGCATTCGGCACCAACCTCCTGCTGCTGGCGGCCGCCTACCTTCTGTTCGGCGGCTTCAAACTCCTGAACACCCGGACCGCTGACGGTATTGGCACCAACGTGCCGCGCTTCAGCGCAAGCCGTCCGACGCCGTCGCACCCTTTTGAGCGCGAAGGCAACATTGCGCGGGGCAAGCAAGCCGTCCAAGTTCTGGACACGCACTCGCCCGCACCCACTGCCGCACCGGAGCCTGCGGGCCTGAACCGCAACCAGATCATCACGGTGCTCTGCATGGCGGGACTGGTTCTCACCGTCATCCTCATGTCAGTGTTCGGCGCAAGCCCGGACATCGGAGTTCTCTGCTTCGCTTTCGCTTCAGTCCTTACGCTCTGCGATCCCCCATCAGGAAAGTCGGCAGTCTCCAAGATCGACTGGTCCACGGTCCTGTTGGTGGGCGGAATCATCACTTTCGTGGGAGTGCTTCAGACCATGGGCGCCGTGAAGCTGCTCGGCGAAGCAGCCGGCGCCGTCGGGAATCCTTTGCTGGCAGCGCTGGTGATCTGCGGTATCGGCGCGCTCGTCTCGGCGTTCGCGTCCACCACCGGGATGCTCGCCGCGCTGGTGCCGCTGGCCCTTCCCTTGGTGGCATCCGGCGATATTGCCGGGTGGGCGGTGATAGCCGCGCTGGGCGTGTGTTCGTCGATCGTTGACGTTTCCCCGTTCTCCACCGTCGGCGCCACCTTCGTAGCCACCGTGGACGCTGACGAACGCCCCCGCATCACCAGGCTCCTCACGCGGTGGGGTTTGTCCATGGTGGTGGTGGGTCCCGTGGTTCTGGTGGGCGCGCTGGTGGTGCCGTCCAGTTTCTAGTCCTCCCCGCAATTTTTCCCACGCAGTCTTCCAACGCACGAGTCTTCCTACGCACAAGTCTTCTTACGCACGAAAGGTGCCCACTATGCTCCAACCACTCCGCGGAATAACCGTCATTGACCTCAGCCGAGCCCTCGCCGGACCCTACTGCACCGCCCTCCTGGCCGATATGGGAGCCCGGATCATCAAGGTGGAAAGCGTCAACGGGGGCGATACTGCCCGCCAGTGGCCCCCGTTCCAGGACGGCCACAGCCTCTACTTCGATTCCGTGAACCGCAACAAAGTGTCCGTGTGCATCGATTTCTACTCTGATGAGGGACGCGGCATCCTCTCCGGGCTGATCGCCGGCGCGGACGTCCTAGTGGAGAACTTCAAGCCCGGCACGCTGGAGAAAATGGGGTTTACTCCCGCCCGGCTAGAAGAGTTAAACCCCGGGCTGGTGGTTGGGTCCGTGTCCGGATTCGGCAACACCGGCCCCCTCAAGGATGATGCCGGCCTGGATCAGGTCATCCAGGGAATGTCCGGTCTGATGTCCGTAACCGGCCCCGGACCCGGCTCGGCCTACCGCGTGGGACTGCCGATTGTGGACATCACCTCCGGCATGATCTGCGCTTTTGGAATAGTTGCCTCGCTCCTAGGAGCCCGCAACGGCGAGCGCCCGGGCCGGGTGTCCACTTCCCTGCTGGAAACTGCGCTGAACCTTTCCGTTTTCCAAGGACAGAAGGCGCTGAGCTTGGGTGAGGCCCCCACGCCGCAGGGCAATAACCACCCCGTGATTGCGCCGTACGGCATGTTCGCCACGGCCACGGAGTCCATCAACATTGCTGTGGGTAGCGACAAACAGTGGCGGGCGTTTTGCGGTTTGCTCGGCGTCCCGTCTGCTGTGGACGATCCCCGGTTCGTCACCGGGGCGGACCGGTCAGCTAACCGTGATCAGCTGACCGAGCTGATTGAAACCGCCCTTGCGGCCAAGCCTGCCGCGGAGTGGGTTCCCCTGATCAGTCAGGCTGGAATTCCCTGCGGACCCATCTACGACTACACGCAGGCCCTCGACTCGGAACAAGTTGCCGCTTTAGGACTGGTTCAGCGCCGCGAACGCCTGGACGGGTCCGCGCTCCCGCTGCTCCGCGGGCCGCTGAGCTTGGATGGAGAGGCCAGTGAAATTCATTCGCCGCCGCCGCTGCTGGGCGAGCATACCGAGGAAGTGTTGGTGGAGTTTGGCATGACGCACGACGACGTTGCCCGGCTTGAGCGCGAGGGCCACGTTGTGTGCGGGCCGGCAAAGATTGGAGCACAGCGATGACCGCCGTTTCCGACGTCATGGCAGGCCGCATGTCAGTCTCGATCGCGGACGGTGTTGCAACAGTGAAGATCTGCAATCCGGCTCAGCGAAACGCCCTAACCCGGGCCATGTGCTTGGAGATTCAGGAATTGATGCCACGCCTGGATGCTGATCCGGATGTTGCCGTGGTGGTGATGCGCGGAGCCGGGGACACGTTCTGCGCCGGGGCTTCCATCAGTGAACTGGAGTCCGTGCTGATTGATCCCCAACCCGACGGGACCACCGTGGATCACCTCAGTGCGGCAGACTCTGCCATTGCTTCCCTGTCCAAGCCTTCGGTCGCATTGGTGGACGGCGCGTGCATGGGCGGGGGCTGGCAGATTGCCTCCGCATGTGACTTCATCATCGCCAACCAACGTGCGGTGATAGGGCTGACCCCCGCCAAGATCGGGATCATCTACCCCCGGCCCGGCCTCGAACGGCTGGTCCGGCTGGTGGGCCTTGCCAACGCCAAGTACATCCTGCTCACCGGACTGACCTTCAGCGCAACCGAAGCCCGGGCACTTGGCCTGGTGGCCGACGTCGTGCTTTCAGAGTTCTTCGAGGAGAAGTGCGCAGCACTCATCGCGACGCTCCGGAGCCGCTCCCGGTTCTCCATGCATTCCATGAAACGGCTCATGGATGGTGATGCTTCAGGGGCGGGGTTGGCTGAGCTTGATCGGGAGTGGGCGGACGCGTGGCAGGCCATGCCGGACAGCCCGGACATGGGGATTGGCGTCAGCGCCTTCCTGAACCGTCGGCAGCCTCAGTTCACGTGGAGTCCTGATGTCATTTCCCGAAGCTGACTGCACAAAGGCTCCAGCTCAGCGAACAATGACATCTGGGTGGTGTGCAATTCAATCATCAGATGCGACTATGACGTGAAGCGTGCGGAGAGCCCGATCAATCACGATGAACTCGTGGAAGCCACCGCTCCCGGTGACGAAGCCGTAGTCATGTTCGGCCTCCGATGGGGGATTCCGTAGCTTCAGTACAGTGCCTGAGCCCAAGACTGAATAGATGTTTTCCAGCCGTTGAAGGACATCCGGCGGCTGAGAGTATTCCGGGTCTGTCCAGTCCTGATCATTGGCCCAGGCGTCGATCTCGACTTTCGCCGCTTCGGCCGTCGATGGCGCGAACAGACCTGGGTGGATGGCATCAATCCTCCACCGCCCGTGGATGCCCAAAGGGCGGACTTCCGCCGCCGAGGGAAATGGAGAAGCGTAGTCGTACTGGTAGCCGGGGCTCTCGATTAAGCGCTCCAGAATGGCTTGGTCGTCATGGGCCGGGTCAATGAGGAAATGCGTCAACTGGACCCACATATAGGTACCGGCATCGAGATGGACTATGTCATCTCCGACAAAGGGCAATGTCATGGTTCAAATGTATTTTGGTTCGATCACTGGACCAACGACGGCGCGCGCAAGTGACGATGTTCCACTCAGCAAACGTGGCCACGTTACCGCCGATTCGCAGGGCGGAAGCAGTGAGAACGAACTGCGCGGTCCGCCCGTAAGGCGATCGCCTAGCGGGGCAGGGTTAGGGGTCAGGGATCGGCGCCCAGTACGCGACGTAGTCACCGCCCGGCGAGCACACAATCAGCAAGTCTCGAGGTCCTCTGACTTGCCATGCCTCGTAAAGAGGATGCGGCGAAACCGTCAGCGTCGCCTGGCCAAGGGCGAGACGTAACGTACCATCTTTGCCGATCGTGGCTTCCGATACCGTCGTCGAGGTAAGGGATAAGAGGACTCCAGCGGCCTCCGCCGTCAGTGGCTCGCCGGTCCACCGCATTTCGCCAGCTTCGACGGTGAATTCCGTCTCGATAGTGATCTCGAAGTCGTTTCCCAATTCCAGGTGGACTCCGTAGTCTATGCGGAATTTTGCAAGCTGGTACCCGAGGACAGCCCGGATGAGATCATTTTCGATTGTGATTTCCTGATGGTCCCTTCTTCCGTGGCTGCCCCCGGCTTCGGCTCGGATGAACGGCCTGTCATCGGTCATTTTGCCTCAACTGATTGCTCGTTTGCGGAACGCCCTTTGGTTGCTGGGCAGGGCCTTTATGGAGCCCCGGGAGCAGGATAGCTAGCACGGTAGCAGGGGTATGCCCGCCCGCTACACGTCGTAGTCCACGCGTCGATTAGTCCGGTTAAGGATCATCAAGCGGGCGCCCTCGCCGTGGTCTCAATACACTGGGCGAACTGTCTTCCTGATCCTTCCCAAAAAAACGCGAGAATCAACGAACTGGCATGTTCATGAAACCTCCAAAGAACCAACTCGAGCAGATGCCGCCTCATGACGCGCCCGTAGGTCGTCGGTCCATGAGCGTGCTCCCCCGATCAGCGGCCATGGACTCCCTGTTGTTATCCTGCAGTTCTTGTCGGCGGTGGAGTTAGGCTCATCCCATGATGAGGTCCATGGCTGAATCCACGGCGCTTATTGATCGGTGTCTTCAGCAGCTTCGGGTTCCGGCTGCTCAACTGCTCAATCCAGGCTTGCCCTCTGCAAAATTTGAAGTAGCACTTGCTTCCCGCGGTCTGACGGCTGGCCCTGATCTAGTAGCTCTCTACGGCTGGCATGATGGAACGAAAGTTGGGGCAGGGGCGATCCTGAACGATCTTCATCTTGTTCCAGGGTTTTATTTCCTTAGCCTCGAGGAGGCGCTGGAAATCCATCGACAGTTTGTCGACGAGTTCCAGGTTAACCCGCTGTGGTTTCCGATCATGGCCGATGGTTCGAGCGGGTACTCATTCGTTGATTGTTCACAAGAAGAGAAGCAGCCGGTGCGCCACTTTACTTTCGAAGACGAGAACCACGAAGTTGAGTTTGCTTCGATCGGCGACATGCTGGCCACTATCGCCGAAGCCTATGACCGCGGCATATTCTTCGTAGGTCAAGACGGATGGTTGGACATGGACTGGGATGCTTACTGGACGCTGGCGGCAAACTGTAACCCAAGGGCTTCCTACTGGGCGGAGGTGACCGACTAGACGAATGAACGCAGGGCGGCACGTCCCGTCGTATTCGGTCACCACAACGCCCATGCCGCGCCTTTACCGGGCGCTGAGGAATTCACGGTGATTCCAAGCAACAGGAAAGCCACCGACCGGAGTGATCTCCAGATCCGGATCCCCGGTTCTAACCAGACACATCATGCGATGGCCGAATAGGGCGGCATAAGTTGCCTGCCTCGCGAAGATGTCTAAGAGCTGATGGGCTGTTGACGCGTCCTTGCCTTCGAAGACTTCAAATCCGTCAACCACGAGAACTAGCCCGGCATCCGCTGCGGTCCATCCATAAGCCTGAACGGCTACATCGCCGAGGCAATCGTTGAGAGCATCCAGGGTGGAGCCGTAGTAATCAGGGAAATCCAGAGCCCGGGCAACGTCTTGGTGGAGGTCAGCCTGAGATTGCCAGGCAGCGGCGTCAAGCATAACGACCTTGTAGCGGTGGTTGCGTAGCCACGACGTCGCGTCGTCGAGAATCGCTTGCTGATGGAAAGACTGATGAAGCCGTTCTGGATCAAGAGAAAGTCCAGCGGATGATTCAGTTCGTCAGCCAGGTGCCAAATTGCCATGAGTGAAACTCTATTGCCCTTCGCTTCTCTTCATTCGAATTCCGTCTTGTGCTGCCTTCCGGGATACGTGCGGAGGAGGATCCTTCAACGTACGGAGGGTGCGCTATGAGCCCGCGGTGCGCCCGTTAAGCCGGGAGGGCTGCCGGGGGCGGGTGAGCACAAAGGCATAATGGCATCATGGGCCCCGGACGCAGACTGGAAAGGTGCCGACACGGTACCAATTAGATATGGAGCACTAACCTGTTGAGCGATTTTCCAGAGCGTCAGCTCCTGCCTGGCAAGACAGCCTATGAGCTTCTCTTGTGGCGGTATCGGTGCACTACGGCAGCACTGGTCGTGCTCGCAACAACGTTTATCTGCAGCGCGTCGGGTGTACCGCAATCTTGGTTTACGACGCTTTTGCTGGTTGCAGTCGGTCTAACGATGCTGCCGGTGGTCGTTCTCATCGGTAGCGTTGGAAAGCGGGAACGAGCTGAGCAGCGAGCTGGCTATACAACGCAAAGATTCGGGAACAAAAAATTGGAACAGAGGGACCCTTACCTCGGTCGCGTCATCCGGCACCCTAGCGAACCGTACCTTTCCCGGGATGAGTTCCTGCAGAGAGTCAAGAACGCAAGGACTACGGCGGAACGGCTGGAATCACGAGCTTAGAAGTGCAAAGTGTGAGCGCTTCGTCTACTAGGCAATAGAAGTGGTCTCGGATGAATCCGGGCCCTTCAATCGCCCGGTCAGGGATCTTCCACCGAGCAGTTCTGAATAGGCTCGCAGGCCGTACCCGTCTGATGCAGCCCGCATTCCAAGCGTTGAAGAAACCCGTTGGAGATTAGTGGCTGAGCGGTCCGCGCCTGGCTGGTCTGGATGCTGCCTCTTTGGCGGCCTCGATGATTTCAAGGAATTGCCGACGCTCCAATTGCGGAGCGCCAGCTGAGCGTATGACCTTCCCTAGGTAGGGGTCTCGCTGCATCACCTCGTTTCGGCGTGTTCGAGTCGTCGTGTACCCGGCCCGTTTCTCCGCGAACTCCCGCGCGGCACACCAGTTGATGAGAATGACCAGTGAAAAACCGCTAGTAATCATTAGGACCAAAAGTGTGCTGACGAACCAGGACTGCGGTACACCAATGTTGTTCAACACGAATAGGACCAGACAAACAACGAGCGTTAAGGTCGTGAAACGGTACCGCCAGCGCCACAAAACAAACGCTGTTGGTCCGTCAATGAGCTGAAAATCGGACGAAGCTAACACTTGATAGCTCCATCCATTGCTGACGGGGCCGTCGCGCAGCTCGTTTGCCAGGACGCACCGTCTTCAAAGTTGCCTCGTGAACCCATAGCTATCGACTCAGAAGCAGAGGGTTGTACGCAGTTCGTCAAGCCTGAACATAGCAGCCGGGCGCTGCTCCTCCACGAGCATGCTGAATCTGATCAGCTCCAAGTCAGCCTCTGCGATGCGGACAAGTTCGCTGGCCCCCGCACCGTCGTTCTCGAAAAGTGAGGCTGCAGAGGCTAGTGTGCTTTGCACTTCATCTAGGTTTAGCATCCCCGTCTCAAACTCCCGAATTGCGGATTCGACGCGAGTCGCGATCCCGATATTGCACTCATTCATTTTCATGTGGTCACCACTGTAACCACAATCCCACTTTCGGTGATGACGGCGGCGGTACCACTCGCACGGGCCAGCCTGTCCTCGCCATTCGGCCCTTTCTTGGTACTCGGAAAACTGCCAGATAAAGGATCCACTTCGGACACACGACCGCATTGAGGCTGACTTCTGACATACGGTGGCTCCAGGGAGGTCCGCAATTGATGCATGAATCAGTCGGAACGTATCTGCTCTCCCGTTGGGGTGACCCAGTAGGGCGAATCAAGTTCGACATTGAAAGACTCTCCATCCAGGTGTGGAAATGGGACGCTGCGGTCACAGGAGAGGGAGTCGATATTTACGTGACAATAAGCGCCGCCAACACTGCTCCTTACAACGGCCCAGCCGCAGCTGATCACCGAACGGAGTTCCTGTTGGGCCTGCGGCCGGGGCAAGACGCAGTCGCCAGTCCATTCGCAGCCCTAGGGCTTTACGGGCGGCGGAACGGCGTCATCCTGGGGGACGGACATACCGTTCCATCGGACGGCCCGCTGTGGCCTGGAACGGAAATGATGGCGTTCTTGATCCGTCAACAGGAAGCGGTAATTCCGACTGTCCAGTTATCGGATGGAACACACGTCCGCTTTCTCCAAGCCCTTCCGCTGCACGAATCTGAACTTCTCTACAAGCGCCAACACGGGATGGATGCCCTTATGGCCCACTGGGAACAGCGCCTCGTGCCGTTCTGGGACTCTGAGCGTGGGCCTGACGCTCCAATGTCCTAAAGTCGGGATTGTCCAGTAAAGGACCCTTTACCGGGCAGCCCGGACGCGGAATGAGACAAGCGAGAGCACGGCGTCTTCGGGCATCAATTGGTGAGCTTTGAGTCCGAGTGCGTGCTCAGCCTCGAAATCCTGCAACCTTGCCTGCTCGACAAAGATGATCTCTCCGTCCACATGCGCAAATTCCGGGTGGTCCTCAAAAATGAACTTCGCCAGCCCGGCCGTCACGGGTTCATCTCAGCGAAGAGTTGTGGTCTTCTCGTCTGATAGTACGGCGTGCGAGTACGATAACCGATCGGTTTACGCAACGAACGGTGAGCTCCTACGCGAGTACCAAAGCGATAACATTAGGGCTGTACCCCAAAGGAAGAACAGCGGATCCCAGAGCCATGCGTGGCCAATCATCGCGTGGAGGTCATACCCACCTTCAGGACGAATGATGCCTTCAAGAACGGCGCCGCTGACAAAGGTGTTCACGCCCCCGTAGATGACAAGGAGCAGGCCACCAGCCCAACTCACGGCACGCCAGAACCTCTGCCAAGGCATTCGTTCATAAACGACGACGACGACGGGGATCGTCGCTGCCAGCAGCTTCCCTAACGCGACAATGCCAAGCACAAGTCCTGTCTGGATCGGGGCCTCGACTGAAAGCTGGACTGCCCATTGGCCGACCGTGGCCAAGAGCCATTGCCCACCCATGGCCCAGTACAAGCTGAACCCGGCATGCACAGCACCGGCTACGCAGGCCAGCCACGCCAATGATCGGCTGAAGGACAGTTTTCTCTCGGGCGTCACTTGGCTCACTGTAGCTAATGCCTGAAGATCCGCTCATACGGAAGTAGCGATTGCCGATCGGCTTGTGGGACGAGGGCCAGGGTCCTGCGGGACGCCGTAGGCGGTTAGTCTGCGGGTATGAAACCCCTCGGAATTCTCATCGCTGCTCTCGGTCTGGTGTTTATCGTGGTTGCTGTAATTGTGGCTTGGACAATTTTTGGTGGCGGCCCAGCTACCACGAGCACCACGGCGCTCTCTAGCATCCGGTGAAGGATCCTCTACCGCGCGCCTGCTGTACTCAAGCTTCCTCGAGCCTAATGTCCAGTGAGTTGGGTTTCTGGTTTGTGCCTAGCGCCCACTTCCATCCCGGTAGCAGGGCTGCGTTCCTAAAGAAGTCTCCGAATTCAGCATCGAAGGACCACAGGGTGCCGTTGCCAAGGGCCGTGGTATTCGGCGTCGGATCCCAGCAAAGCGTGCATGACAGCTGCCAGATGAGCCCATCATCGCCAGCCTCAATGAACTGACGGGTGAGGTCCACACTAAATTCCTGTGTGCCTCGCAGACCATAAGTTCCGAACTGGGCCAAAACGCCGTCACCATCTTCGTCCATAGGAGCGCAGTCGTCCGCTGGGATGGCCGCGAATGACTGAAAGACTTTCAGCACGGCCTCAGGGTTCGGAGTCTCGTTGCGCTCGCCCGACTCTACATCCGCGAGCAGTTGCTCTAAGCGGTCCTTGGCTTCTCGAATAAGCATGCCCTGATTATCTACGAGAAACCGTCAGGTGACCCATCAGGCGACACCTCACGGAATGAAGCAAATTTCGGTAAGAACCAAGCGGCGATCTACCCGAGCTACTGTACGTAAGCCGGTCCCTTGGCGTAGACAGGTGCCGCTGTCACTCCGGTAAGCGTTCTGGCGTGGTTCAAAATGGTCCTGCAGGACGATATAAACTCGCGCCATGAATCCTTGGTTCAAGAAACCACTGGCGACGTCGGTCTTAGCCGAGGCCCCTGTCTATTTCGTGTCTGCGTCTGCAGCAATCCATGCCTCAGCCGAGCAAGTCTGGGACCTTATCAAACCCGCGGAGAAGGGACCGCTACTCTCGCCGGACGTAGTGTGTGGCTTTCGCGCACCTAACATCGAGGGCCGCGGCGAGATCCAGGTATTCATCTCGGTACGAGCCGGCGTCGAACAAGTCTCTGCTGTTGAGGTTGTGGAGGAGATCCCTCAGGAAATGGCGATCGTCAGGAAGCTGGGAGAGGAAGATCCAGCAGGGCGACTGCAGTACTCAATATCCGTCGACGATGCTGGAACCACACACCTTGACGTGGGGCAATACTTCACTCTGCCGGCCGAGGAGTCGGACAATCTAGCTAGGTACGAGCAACACTATAAGCTCGGATGCCAACAATATGTTGAACGGGTGAGGGCATTACTCGAGTAGCTTCCGCACCCGCCAGCCCTTACTGGACCGGCGGGCTGACAGGGTTTACCAGGTTATAAGTACCCAGTTGCCAGGGAGATCTCCTTGGCTGAGGGTGGACAGTGCAAAGCTGCGGGCTTCTTCCGCATCGGATCCCGTGTAGGACGACCAAGGTACCTCAAGGAAAGTGCCGTCGCTCTGGTAGCTCCTGATATCAAGTCCTAGAACCAGCCGACCTGAATCGGCAAGTGCGTCGATGGCGGCCGAGGCTTGGGATACGGGCCAACTCACTTCACCGTTTGGGTCGCATCGTGCTCTCCATTGAAGGTCTTGAGTCAGGAACGACAGGTCCGGAACAGTCATAGCTGGATCATAGGACCAGTTCCACGAAGGAGTCTCCGACTGTTGTTTTGGCCTAAGCCAGCCTCGGGCCGATCTGTTCCCGTGCGGCCTGCGCACTTCCGATCTGAGCTTTTGTGATCTGCACCTCAACCGGGACAAGTGCGGCCCTCCCCTCGTTGTACCTAAAACGAGTTGCACAGATGACGAAGGGAGGGCTCATGCTCATTGTTCTGACGGGAATTGACGGCTCAGGAAAAACGACGGCGGCCCGCGCCTTGGTCGCTTCGGCTCGCGCTGAGGGGCGGAGGGCGCTGCTGCTCAGTAACCATGCCGGGCGCCGTCACTTATCGATCTTGTCCCACCGCCTCGGGTGGCAACTGCCTCCCCGCTTGGCTGACGTTGTTGAAACGGGCATCAGGCTCTTCAACGTGCTGGTCAACCATGCCAGGGCCCGGCGGTTTGATGGCCTGGTTGTGATGGATCGTCACCTCCACTGCCAACTCGCACTGCGGCAGGCCAGCGGACTACGGCGAGGACGTCTGCTGCCGTGGCTGCTGAAGAAACTGCCCGCGCCCGAGGTCCATGTGCATTTCGATACCGATCCAACAATTGCCCACCAGCGAGTCACAGCACGGGGCACCGACCAAGAGACAGTGGCAGATCTGACGGCATTCCGGAATGCTTACCGCTCGCTTCCTGAGTTTCCCGGATTCGCAGTGACGGACGCCAACGGCCAACCTGCCGATGTCATGGGCCAACTGAACCGGTTGATTGCCTCCAGCGCCGGCGAAGCGGCACTCCCCTCACCCAAATAGAACCCCTCACCCAGTTCCGCTCACCCAGTTAGGCGACGTCGCCACGTGACTTGCTCCTCTACGTCTGACAGGTAGGCTCGCTCCATGCCCACGCTCGGGTAAAACTATTGGGGAGAATCATGAGCGCAAGAACCAGGCGAAGCCTTCTGATATTCGTCTCAGGCTTCGGGACCTACGCACTTTTGGTGCGGCCTCTGGGCTTTATTTACGCCTTACTCATCGGCTTTGCTGTGGTGGCAGCCGTGCTGTCTGCGGATCAGCTGGTGAGATCACGCCGCGCGAAAGGGACGCCGAAAGGTGACCCGCGCCGTTCAGAGCTCCACTAGGCCTTGATGGTGATCTCCTCAGCCCGGATTGGCCGGCAATCCCAGAAAATCATCGCAAGCGTTGTCGGCCTGGCCTGCGTCTTCATTATTGTCACGGCCATTCCCAGCGGCCTGCTGCTGATCAACATTGCTCTGGCTGCCGCGATCATGCTTCTTGCAGCTTCCGTGCTGCGCATGGCCGTGAGCATCGAATCCACGGACCACGCTTTAGTTCTCAGATGCAGTCCGTTTTACTCAAGGACAGTGCCACTGGAGGACATCACGGATGTATCCCCGGCACCGCCAAGTTCCCTGACCGAGGGCTTCGGTATCCGCTACTTGGGACAACGGACGTGGGGGCTGCTGGTGGGCGGACCAGCCATCACCATGCAGACCCCGACCCGTACTTGGATCGTTTCCACGCCGGAGCCGGAGTCCACGTCCGCTGCAATTCTCGCGCAGGCCTCCAAACCGAGGGACAAATAGCCTCCCCCGGCAACCGAGTGCTTGCTGGTTGGCTACGTCAGAGCGTTATTCGCGTGGGCGCATCAGCGGCGGGTTCAGTACCGCGCGGGTGGGTTGGCCCGGCGTCGGACGTGCTTCCGGGGCGAGCCTGAACAGCGCAGCCGGCCGCCCGGCGTCGCCTGTTGTCATTCGTCCTGTTTCCTCCAGGAAGCCTGGCGTTCCGGTGGCTTTCCTATGGAAATTACGCGGGTCCAAACGCGTGCCCCACACGGCCTCGTACACCGTGCGGAGTTGGGCAATGGTGAATTCGTCGCCACAAAAGGCTGCGCCCAAAGGTGAATATTCCAGCTTGGACTTGGCGCGTTCCAAGGCGTCGCCCAGGATTTTCTCGTGGTCAAAGGCGAGTTCAAGTTTTCCGCTGAGTACGTCCTGCACCGGATACCACGCGGCTTGCTCGGCGTCGCTTCCTGCGGACAGCACCGGGAAGTCCGGCGCCAGCAGCAGGTGCGCTACGGTGAGGATATCGCCGCGCGGGTCCCGCCCCTTTGGGCCGTAGCTGCCCAGTTGCTCCAGGTGCCCCGGAAGATGCTCGACGCCGGTTTCTTCCGCGAGCTCCCGGCCCGCCGCCTCGAGCAGATCCTCGCCAGCTAAAACAAAGCCACCAGGTAGCGCAAGTTTGCCGCGAAACGGTTCGATGAGCCGCGTGATGAGCAGGATGTTCAGTTCGCCGTCGCGCACGGTAAGGGCGACGACGTCCACGGTCACCGGGAAGCGCTCGGGCGCGGGATGTGATGCTGGCATGCCTCAATGGTAGATAGTTATCGTCATGTTGACAATAAAGAAGACATCGTCCTAGAGTTTAGTTATCGTCAAGTTGACGGCAACTAAACGAAAAAGGCGAACAACATGGCAAACATCAAGCGCTACCCCTGGATCAGCCACTTCCTCGGCAGCCCCACCGGTTACGTCGTCCACCTCCAGAAGGGAACGGTCAGGCACCAGGGAGTGGGGCAGGCATTCTGGTTCCGTCCGGCCAACTCAGTACTGAGCGAGATTCCCGTGGACGATCAGGAGCTGCCCACCCTGTTCCACGCCATCACCCGGGACCACCAGGATGTGAGCGTTCAGGCCAACGTCACCTACCGGTTCATTGATCCCGTAGCGGTTTCCACCCGCCTCGACTTCGGCCTTCAGACGGCAGGCAAAGCACCGGCGACTGGACGTGAGCAGGTGTCCACCATCATCGGCCAGCTATGCCAAAGCCACGCGATCGACCAGATCGCCACCACTACCCTGGCCGAGGCACTGGAACGCGGAGTGAGCCAACTCCGGCTGGTGCTCACCGACGCACTCCGGGCTGACGCACGGCTTCAATCCACCGGCATCGAGATCCTTGCAGTGCAGGTTCTGGCCGTACGGCCCGAGTCCGATGTTGAACGAGCCCTGCAGACCCCGGTCCGTGAACAGCTGCAAGCCGAAGCGGACCGGGCTGTGTACGAAAGGCGGGCAGTCGCCGTCGAGCGTGAACGCACCATTTCTGAAAACGAGATGGCGAGCCAAATCGAACTGGCCGTCCGCCGCGAAAACCTGGTGGCCCAAGAGGGCGCCAACGCTCGCCGGTCCGCCGAAGAGAAGGCCGCCGCCGGACTCATCGAGGCCCAAAGTGCCGCTGAACGAAAGGGCATTGGAGCCGCCGCGGAGGCCCAGCAAATTCGCCTGGTGGGCGAAGCGGCAGCCGCCCGCGAAGCCGCCACCATGGAGGTGTACCGCGGTATGGAACAGGCCACGCTTCTCGCGTTGGCACTGAAGGACGCAGCCGGCAGCCTTCCGAACATCGGCAACCTCACCATCACCCCGGACCTGCTCAGCGGAGCACTTGCCGGGCTGTTCAAAGAACCTACCGCCAGCGTAGAAGCCACCAAGTAAGGACCCGTCATGGCAACCCCGCGCATCGTCATCGTCCACCGGCGGACCGAGCTCCAGGAACTCTTGGACAGGCACGCCACCCGAGGCCAGGCCGAATTCTTCCTCAGCACCCGCGGCCGGAGCATCAAGGATGTGCAGGCCCGTCACGATCACCTCACCGAAGCAATCGCAACCGTGCGGGCCTCCGTTCCCGCCGACTGGCGGCAGGCCGAAGTGGAGCGTGCGGACCTGAGCCGCTTCCTCCTCACCGCCGAGGACATCATCGCCGTGGTGGGGCAGGACGGGCTGGTGGCCAACGTCGCCAAGTACTTGAACGGACAGCCGGTGATCGGCATCGATCCCGAGCCCGGAGCTAACCCCGGTGTCCTGGTCCGGCACACCCCGGCCGCGGCGGCCGCGCTCCTCCGCACTGGCGATGTTGGCCGCCTTCGCTGCCAAAACCTCACCACAGTGACAGCAACGCTCGACGACGGTCAGCAGCTTTCGGCGCTCAACGAAGTTTTCATCGGGCACGCTTCCCACCAATCGGCGAAGTACGCCGTGACTGCACCGAGCTTCACTCAGCCGGGCGGGCAGACTGAGCGGCAGTCGTCGTCGGGCCTGATCGTTTCCACCGGCACCGGAGCCACCGGCTGGTGCGCTTCAATCGCCCTGGAGCGCGGCGGACGCGCCCTGCCCGCCCCCACCGATCCCCGGCTTGCCTGGTTCGTCCGCGAAGCATGGCCCTCCCCCGTCACGGGTGCATCACTGACCGAGGGCGTACTGGAAGCCGGGGAAGTCCTGCGGATCACTGTGGAATCCGATCAGCTGGTGGTGTTCGGCGACGGCATGGAAGACGACCGGCTGACTGCCTCGTGGGGGCAGGAGATCACGGTTCAGCTCGGGCGGCGGCCGCTGCGGTTGGTTGTTTGAGTGGCCCCGTGCGGCCACCACCCACTTTGAATCCCCATCCCCGCCGGCACGCCGTCTTATTGGGTGTTTTCCTCGTGGCGTCTGCTCGAAGTTGGTGGATGCGGTACCCGCCAGAATAAATCCACTCGGTGTATTATTGATGCTCAGCCTGCCCGTGGTGTGGGCGACTCATCCCCTACGTCAACCCCAAGGAGCTTCCGTGAGCCAACCCAAGCCCTCATCGGAGCAAGCCGAGCCGTCACGTCGGCCGCAACCGACCCGCGGTCACGACGCCTCCCGGGCTTGGCTGATAGGTCTTCTCGCCGCGGTGCTGGGATTGTCCCCCTGGTGGATTACCGGAGGCAGACTTCCGTTGCAGAACCTATGGGCAACCCAAGTCTGGCCGGATCAGATGCCCCTCGTTTTGCTGCCCCTTAGCCAGTACCAGCTGACCACCATCGTCGCGCTCCTCACCGTGGGTGGCGCTGCGGCTGGGCTCTCGATTCGCATCTGGTCTCCCGCCCGCCGTCGGCTGGTCACTTGGTGCGCCGTGGGCGGCGTTCTCATCGTCCAACTCATCGCTACCGTCCAGTCGTTCGCGGTACTCCACGCGGGACTTGAGCCCGGAACCATGTCCAGCCTCTATTTTGGCGGGCTCTTAGCCGGTGCTATCGGCTCCATGATTGCCGCGCTGATCGCTCTAGCTCTGATCGCTTCTTCATCAACAGTGAAGGCCACCATCGGCTTTGGGCTCATGGCTGTTCCTCTCACATCATGGGCAGTCCAATGGGCGGTCGGCGTCATGGGATACATCAATGTCCCCACCGCAGTGCCGACTATTGCCCGCTGGGTTCCGGCAATACTTGTAGGCTGCTCTCTGGCCTGGTGCGGTCTCCGGCCCGCAAAGCGGTTAGTGGCGTGGGTTCTCAACCTTGCCTTCTTGTGGGTAATTCCAGCGCTGTTTACATCCGTGCAGTACGTCCTGGGAACCAGAGTTGCGGCTGGAGACCTTCCGGAGATGCTGCTGATGAGCAAGCAAATCCTCACGGCAACACTGGGCCCTGACGGCGGAGCTTTGCCCATCATCCTGGTTGCCGTTGCGATAGGCCTGCTTGGTGTGGGAGCCCGGGCCATTGCGTCCCGCCGACGCTTGCCCCAGGGAGCAGGGTAGTTAGCCCCGCCGGGCCAAACCGCGACTTGAAGGAAGGTCTTGACGGGGCACTTGCATTTTGCAAGTATGAGCGGCATGAGCCTATTTATCACTTGCCCGGTTGAAAACGTCCAGCGCGCCACCGACTTCTACACTGCCCTCGGTTGGAGCCTCAACACCGAAATGTCAGATCACAACGTCTCATGCTTCGCGATCGCGCCCGAGCAGTACGTCATGCTCGGCAGCCGCGAAATGTATGAAAGCGTTGGCGCGTCCGAAGAATTGGTCGGCGGCCCTGACACGCCGTCAAAGGTCACTGTTTCCTTCGACCTCGGCAGCCGCGAGGCCGTGGACGAGCTCCTCGAACGTGCCGCTGCCGCCGGAGGACGGATCGGCGACACCGACGACTACCCCTTCATGTACCAACGTCAGTTCGATGACCTGGACGGCTACCACTACTCGCCATTCTGGATGAAGCCGGATGCCGCTCCGAACGCATGAGTGACCTCGCCGCGGCCCTCGAGGTTGTTGGGTCTCGGTGGGCGCTGCTCATCGTGGAACGGCTACTCGAGGGACCACAGCGGTACGGAGATCTGCAGCGCGACTTGGGGGTTCCCACCAACATGCTGGCCACCCGCCTCCGCGAGCTCGAGGCCGCTGGCGTGCTGTACCGACTGCCGCTCCGGCACAACACCCGGGCCTATGCCCTGACCGAACGTGGGCTTGCCCTTCGTGAGGCGATCATCGCGCTAGGAAGCTGGGCCCGCAAGGAGAGCTGACGGTCCACAGGCCACCCAATTCAACACGACGAAAACCCTGGCTTTACTCCTCGTTGGCCGTGGCTTCGATCCAATCAACCGCTTCATCGGAGAGAAAGACGCCCTCGGGTCCTTGCTCGCCCACCCACCACGCGTGTGAGGAGAAGAGTCCGCCCGCCGCCTCGATCTTCTTCGCCACATCTGCGTCGATAGCCTCACCGTTGTGCGCAATGAGCCACGCCCTCGTCTCAGAGTCCACTCGTGGCCACCATTCAATTGCTCTCATGGAGCCATCTTTCACCTTGGCGTCGCATAAGCCCAGAAGCCCCCATTTTTCAACCGTTGTTCCCCTCGGACCCCCGGGGTAGGGTGGCCGGACCGTCCAACCACATCATCGTCTGGAACAACTCTGGGAGACACCATGACACATGTGAGGCGTCAATTTGCTGCCGTCACTGCAGCCTTGGCACTGACCGCGACGAGCGGCGCAATGGCCAGCCCTGCCTTCGCAGACCCCCGCCAAACAGACAAGACAGCCACAGCCATCGGTTACGGCGGCGCCGTGAGCACGGTGGATCCTGAGGCTTCCGCAGCCGCAATCGAAGTACTCCGGAAGGGTGGCAATGCAGCCGACGCGGCCGTCGCCGCAGCAGCAACCCTCGGGGTCACCGAGCCCTACAGTGCAGGCATCGGCGGGGGCGGGTACTTCGTGTTCTATGACGCGAAAACCAAGAAAGTTGGAACCATTGACGGGCGCGAAACGGCGCCCGCGGCCATGCCAAATGATGCCTTCATTGATCCCGAGGACCCCGACGGAAAGCCCTATACCTTCACGCCTGATCTGGTCACCAGCGGCGTCTCCGTAGGCGTCCCGGGCACACCGGCAACGTGGGAACAGGCACTGGAGCGCTGGGGGACCCTGGATTTGGGCGAGGCACTGCAGCCCGCCATCAAAGTGGCCAACCGCGGCTTTGTTGTGGATGAGACCTTCAGAAACCAGACGTTGGACAACAAGCTCCGGTTCGAGGCCTTCACGTCCACCAAGGACTTGTTCCTTCCCGGCGGTGACGCTCCCGCCGTCGGAAGTGTCTTCAAGAACCACGATCTCGCGGCCACCTACAGGCAACTCGCCAAGGAAGGCACTGACGCCTTTTACGGTGGACCGCTCGCCGAGGAAATCGTCAAGACGGTTCAGGCTCCGCCCAAGACCACCGATACGGAACTTCCCGTTCCCGTGGGTTTCATGACCACGCAGGATCTGGCCAACTACAAGGTGATCAACCAGGACCCCACCAAGGTTGAATACCGTGGTTATGACGTTTACGGCATGGCCCCCTCCAGCAGCGGCGGCACCACCGTGGGCGAGTCGCTGAACATCCTGGAGAATTATGACCTCAAGGGCATGACACCCGTTGACGCCCTGCACCATTACATCGAGGCAAGTTCACTGGCCTTCGCGGATCGTGGTGCGTACGTGGGCGATCCCAAGTTCGTGTCCGTCCCCACCGCGACGTTGCTGGATGATGTTTTCGCCAAAGAACGCTCCTGCGAGATCAATCCGACCGCGGCCGCTACCAAGCCCGTGGCACCCGGCGATATAGAGAAGTACGACGGCGCGTGCCCGCCTGCCGTAGCGCCTCTCGCCAATGAAACGGATACAGAGAACATCTCCACCACCAACATGACGGTGGCGGACAAGTGGGGCAACGTAGTGGAATACACGCTGACGATCGAGCAGACGGGTGGCTCGGGAATGGTTGTCCCTGGCCGGGGCTTCCTGCTCAACAACGAGCTGACTGACTTCAGCACTGTGTACGATCCCAAGGACCCCAACCGCATAGAACCGAACAAGCGGCCACGATCCTCTATGTCGCCCACCATCATCCTGAAGGAAGGGGAGCCGTTCCTGGCCCTCGGTTCGCCGGGCGGATCCACCATCATCACCACGGTGCTCCAGACCATCATTAACAGGATTGATCTGGGCATGACAACCGCGGAGGCCCTCGCTGCGCCCCGCGCCGCTCCTAGGAACGGCACCACCATCAGCTCCGAGCCGGCATTCATCGAGGCCTACGGCCCAGAGCTGACTAAGCTCGGACACACACTGGTGCCTGCGGGTGATGCCTTCACTTCCCAAGCAGAGATTGGTGCCGCCACTGCAATCGAGTTCGGGGACCAGGGGAAGCTCACCGCTGTATCTGAACCCACGCGTCGTGGAGGAGGATCGGCCATGGTGGTGAAGCCGGTCAAACCTGGCAGGTAACGGGCCGCTCAGTAAATTCCTCAGGGTTGGCGGTTCTTCCTGATCTCCCGGAAGAACCGCCACAAGATCATCAGGGATGCCGCCGCGATGATGATTCCCGAGAGCGTGGACCACCACTCTTGGGCTGAGTTGGAGACGAAAATGGATGCAGCGTAGGCACCCAGGACAAGTGACAGGAGGAGCCACACTAACGGACTGCGGTTCATTGCGATTTTCCTTAATTGACGTCATTGAATAGCTCAGGCCAGATCCCGTTTCAGGAACACCCCGAACGCAGCCGCTGTAACCACTACAAGCCAGACGCCAGCCCCGGCGAAAGAACCCGAGGCTGGTATGTGGACAGCTACTTGGTCAGCCCAATCAGCGGCGAGCGCAGGGAAAAGGTATTGGCCTGCGTTCCCCAACCGACCGGACATAAGCTCTGGAGCAACCAAACTCAGCGGCACCACGAAGAGACTCACCATGTGGCTCCGTATGAGTGAACCCAGGGCAAAGCCCCACAGCGATCCCATGGCCGCCATGGCCGTGAAGGCTAAAACTGATGGGGCAGTGATCCCCCAGGCTCCGCCGGCGAGTTGTCCGGAGACCCCGAACAGGACGCCAACAATCACACCCATAGGGAGAGCCGCAAGAGTTGTGCTGGCGGCTCTCGCTACGAATGCCGGAGCCCGTTGGAAGAGGAGTACCCTGCGCGTAAAGCACCCCGCCCTGTAATCCGATGTGAAAGAGAAGGACCCCGCCACCGCGGCTGCCGTGAGCATGAGTGAGGAACCTGCCTGCGAGAAGACCCGGTCAGAACCCGGTGGCATGTGGGGTTCCAGGCTCGCCATGCCAATGAGTATCCCCACGAGCATTAACACCAGCAGGGCGCAGATGGCTGATCCCAACCACAGCCAGGGGCGCTTCATGTCGGAGAGAAGAGCAGGACCCACTAGAACTCCTTTCCCCTGAGAACAAGCGCAGCCACTAACCCGGCCGCAAGGACCCAGCCGAGCGAGACGAGGAAGGCAGGCAAGGGACTAAGGAGACCTTCAAAGGGAAGGGATGCAATCCCCGCCAAGGCCCCGGACGGAAGCCAGCGCGCAATCTCAGGTGAGCTCGCCAAAAGGGGCACTTCCAAAGCTAGCGGAATCAGCAGGGTGAGAATGGTGGTGGCGTAGTAATGCCGGATGATCCACCCCAGCGAGCATCCCCACAGGGAACCCATGACTGCTGCCATCACCACACCGGGCACCCGGCTCCACGATCCTGCAGACAGAAGTGCGTCCAGTACATCCGGCGTCAGCGAGAACGCCGTGCTCGCGCCCCAAAGCACTATTCCGGTGATGACCGTGGCGAGGCCTACCACTGCGGCCGCGACGTATTTGCCTAGGAGGACTTGCTGCACCCCGGACAGCACCACGCTGCGCCGAAGGGTTCCGTAATAGGACTCCCGGGTCACCACATAGCTTCCTGCGAACGTTGCCACGGGTGCAATGCTCATTGAAAGTGCCCACCACGTTTGGACTTGCTCCGAGGCCGGCAGCCCTTCCGAATTACCCGGCCACCCCAGGAAGTTGGCAGCAACCCAGGGAACCAACACGGTGAATGCCAGAATGCCGAGCACGGAGTATCCACTGACGTACCTGAGAAGCTCTGAGCGGAGCCCATTGACTATGGAATTGACTGCGGCTCCTTTCACCGGGAGCCCTCCAGAATTTTGAAGTACGCCGCTTCCAGGCTGCCTCCGCCAACGGCCTTGGCCTCTTTGAGGGTTCCCCTAAACAACGTCTTTTGCTTCAGAATCACTACTTCGTCGGCAACCTGTTCCAGTTCCAGCAACTGGTGGCTTGAGACGAGGGCGCTCCCTCCGGCTGTGGCGAATTTCCGCAGGAACTTCCGCAGCCATTGGATGCCTTCGGGATCCAAGCCGTTGGCTGGCTCGTCCAGGACAAGCAATTCCGGGTTGCCCACCAAAGCGGAAGCAATTCCCAGTCGTTGCCGCATTCCCAGCGAGTAGTCCCGTACCTTCTTATTGCTTTCTGCGGCCAGATCCACCAGTTCAAGGACCCGCTCAACGTTTGACCTATCAGCACCCGCGGCCAGCTGACAGATCCGCAAGTGGCGGCGCCCGGTCAGCCCGGGCTCCACGTCCATGCCGTCCAAGTTCACGCCCACTTTGGTGGCAGGCCTGAAAAGGGTCCTATAGTCGTGTCCAAAGACAGTTGCTCGCCCGGAGGTTGCCTCCACAAGGCCGGTGAGCCCTGCGAGCGCGGTGCTCTTTCCCGCCCCATTGGGGCCAATCAGGCCTACCACCCGGCCGGCCGGAACATCAAAAGTGAGGTTCTCTACGGCAAACCGCGTGCCTCGCTTTTTACTGAACTCCTCGAAGCTGGCGTGGATTGTCATGATTTCCCTCCCGAGGTTGCTTGCCCCGCTTGTCCTGGCCACAGGGGCGAGTTCACGGCCGCATCCCACAGCCACTCCCCCAAGCTGGTCTCCTGCTGACTTGTCACTTCGGCGCGTCCGGACGGCGAGAGGTTTATCCCTGAGTCCAACTCGCTGGGATAGGCGCGTACGGGCAGGTTGTTGCCGGCCAAGGCCACCGGGGCGATGGTGTCCAGTGCAGCCATAGCGTTCGACGGCGGTTGGTTGCCGATGGTGGCCCGGCCCAAGTTTTCGTGAATGATCATTCCCTGCGACTGCAAGGTGACATGGTCGCCGGGAACGAACGCCCTGCCGGAGTCCTGCAGGGGTGCCACTACGCGCAGCTCGCCGCCGGAATACGTATACCCGGCCACGGTCACAGGCCTCACTGAAATGAGAGCAAGTAGTGCTGCGGCAGCCAAGGCGCCCGCACTGACAACCAGGACGCGCCTCCACGCCGGGCTTCCGTTCCGTGAAGCCATAGAGAAGAACCGAACCACACTTTTGGCGACCATCACCAACAGCAAGCAGAGGACGACAAAGACTATTAGGTGCCCGGCAAAGCCGAGCTGCAGGAAGACTGGCACAAGACGTTGGTAGCCGATCACCATGAAAGCGATCCCTGACACAAAGCTGGCCAGCCCAAACCAGGGCAGGAGCGGTTGGTTCAACGGCGTAGGCCTGGACCCCAGGATGCGTGAGCTCACCACGTCGGCCAACGCGTCGATCGACTTCTTCCGGAGATGGGGAATGTCCACGGCGGACATCAAGGCCACGTAGCCGTCCAGTTTGATGAAGGGGAAAAGATTGAGCACCGCCACGGCGTAGCAAATCATCCCGTAGAGCACTGCGGCGTCCTTCACTGATGACTCGGGAAGAAGCACCTGCGCCGCCATGGCAATGCTGCCCAGGAATACGTGAACCAACGGCCCGGCAAGGGCAACCATCATCCGCTGCTTCCCGGAAGTCAAACGCCAGCCATCGGTAACATCGCAGAAGAATGCGGGCGATAAGTAGAACAGCATGATCCCGATCCGCCGTGGGGTGCCGCCAAAGTACGTGAGCGCCATGCCGTGGCCTAGTTCATGCAGCAACGTGGATACGAACATCGCCACCACCACATACACATAGGCCTCCAAGGGAAGCGGCGTTGAAAGAAGCCGCCACATGCCCGGCCCTGCAATGAACACGCCAATCAATCCGAACAGCAGAAGCAACAGGGCGGCGATTGCTCCCGCTGGCCTCATCACCGCAGCCACTCCGGGGCGCATTGCCTCCAACAGCCGCGCCGGATTGAAGAGGGTGAATTGCACTGTGAAGGGTGGCCGGAACTGGATAAGCCGAGTCTCAGCCGGTCCCGTGCGGTTCCGATCGCCGCCGTCGTCGAATATTCCTGTGGGCGCCAGCTGGCGCACAATCCCTTCCACGTCCGCGGGCGTCCACGCTGGACCCAGTAACTCGGCGATCTGGGCCGCTTGCAGGTGGCCGTTTACTGCGTTCAGGACCCGGGCGACGTCGGAGGAGACGCGCGCTTTCGGCACACCGTTGATGGCAACTATCCACGGCCCGCCCTCCTGCAGCGGCACGTCGATGGACGCTGACGGCGCGAGCCGCACCGGCCACGCGAGCTCGCTATGGGCAGTCCTCCCCGGCCTGCTCATATCAGGGGGTGTGGGGTTGATGGGCTGCCGGGAAGCACGAACAGCTCTTTGCTTTCATCCATGGTCAGCGGAACAGCCCCGGGGCAGATGGCTTTGCCGGCCACCCAGCCCAACTCTTGGATCGCGGGCGGAAGCCTGTGGGTGAGGCTGACCCAGTGCGAGCGGATGTTTCGCCCGGCCAGGTACTGCACAAGATCCGCCACCTCGGGCGCGGGGTTGGCGCCGGGGAAGCCTGACGACTTAAAGGATCCGGTCCACTGACTCAGCTCAGCTATTGCCGGGGCTGTGGTCCAGAAATCAGCCCGGGAGTCGTCGTCGGTCACCGCGATTCGGGTGGGCGCAGTGCTGGAGTCGGCAGCACCGGACGAGACCGGCCCCGCAGACTGGGCTCGCGTGTGGAACAGTTCCCGGATCTGCAGGCCTTCCTGCAGTGCTCCCCTCAAGGCGACCACGGGATCCGAGGCAGTTTTGAGTCCCACAGCCCCGAATCCAGCGGACCCGTTGTCCTCAATGATGATGCACACGGCTGTCAATAGCGGACAGTCCTTGCCGGGAATGAAGGCCAGGACGGGGTTGACGCCCACCGCCCGGGCAGCGACCAAAAGCAGGCTAAGTCCCCTCACCTCTGGTGCTTGGCGCATTGCAACGGGCATGCTTTCTGCGTCAAACTTCTCCAGCGGAATCCTGCCTCGCCACGCTGTCAGAAAAGCATCGCGTTCCATGACCTCTGCAATGCCGGAGCTTTGGGCGAAGGCTTCCGAGGGCCCGGACGCAGCACCGTTGGGCGAGGGATCAAAGTAGCGGTCCCAGGGATTCCGCGGTCCGCGCCCAGGGGTGTAATCCACCAAGGATGCCGGCACCAGTGTGGGATCGCCGGTGAGCAGATCCGTTGCCCGGTACCAAGGGAAGTCGCAGCTGAGGGCGGACGGGTCACCAAGTCCCGCGCCCACAAAGTCGATTCTGGCCTTGACGTTTCCGTTCCTGGCCAGCAGATGCGCGGAATCTGCCGGGACTGGAACCAGGGCGAAGCGTTCAACAGCTTCACCTGCGCCTCTAGTCAGCGACGCCCTCTTAGTGAGATCGAAGGCGCCTACTGCTGACGCCAGTCTGGCGCCCGGAGCACCGTTGGCGAGCCGCCCCACAGTTCTCCACAGGCCCACCTCGTTGGGTACGTAGATGGAAGCCTCGGACACCAGGCCTAGGGAAGGTTGCAGCGTTCGCACGGCATCTACGCTCATTTGCCGCATACCCATAGCTCCACGTCATCCAACCCGGGGCTGGGCGAAGCAATGCGGACAGGCCGGCGTTCCAGGATGGTCAGTCCTTCGGCAGTGATCTCCTCCTCCAACAGGCTGTTGCTCAGGAAGGCCACGTCACTTGCGTAGGCGGACGATCTATAGGTCCCGTCCACGCCGAAGCTGACGTGGATCATGGTGACATGACGCGCACCGTTGGCTGGGTCCCGGCCTTCAGCTGTGATTAGGAAAGAATCTTTATCCAATGCCGAAACCGTGCAGCTGCCTTCGTTAATAACAGAGGCTTGATGGCTGTCCGCGTTCAGCACGGTCAGCAGAAATTGACCGTCCGGAGCCAAGCACTCGCGCACTCTTCGGAACAGCTCCCAGCGGCCTGCCGGATCAAGGAGAGTGATGGAACTGGCCCCCAGAACAACGCAACCAAAGCCGCCGTCGACGTCAAAGCGGGACATGTCCGCCTCCACCAACTCAAGCTGCACACTGCGCGGGTTGAAGGCTTTGGTGGCGGCCTTGTCCTTCAGCATGGCCAGCATTTCCGGTGATGAATCCACCGCGGTGAGAGGGCGCCCCAAGGCAAGGAGCGGCCGCGTGATCCGCCCGGATCCGGCTGCGAGTTCCAAGATGGGGCCGGACGTTTTTCGCGCAGCGGCCAGTATTTCGGGGAGCTCGGTGAGGTCGTTGGCGGTGATCTGGTCATAGAGGCGGGATCCGGAAACGCTGTACAGGTCCTCGGGAGGATCTACGTGTCCAAGGATCCGCAAGATGGCGTCGGCGGTCTCATCTGGTGCGTTGTTCATCAGCTGGTGTTCTCCGGGAGTTCGTGGGCGGTGTGGGCTCACGCGGATGGCGGCGAGCATGGCACCACCCGCGTGAACTGGCTTAGGTGGCGGCGAGGCCGACCACTACGCCGGCAATGATGATGACGTCACCAACGCGGATGTACCACGGTGTATCGTCCGGGGTGTCGAGGTTCTCCAGCTCTTCGATGGTCAGCTGAAGGTTCGAGGTTGCGATCATTAGCTCCTCCTTTCTTGTGTGTCTGGATGCAGAGCGAAGCTCCATAGGCTTAGGTGATGCTCACGGCGATCACGCCGATCGCAACTCCTTGGGACACACCGATGAACCAGTTGTTGAAGTCCGGGGTGTCCAAGGACTCGATCTCCTGGATGGAAATGTTGAGCTGATTTTGCATTCGTTTTCACCTCCTTTCAGTGCCTGTTTGTCCTGGTGTTGGCGCGGTCAGGTGATGGCCACCGCGATGCCCACCAGTGCAAGTCCTGCTGTGATGCCCTTGATGCGCTCGTCCCAGTCGTCCGGAACGTCCATGGCTTCCAGCTCCTGGATGTTCAGGTCCAAGGCCTTCAGTGCTGTGCTGTTCATGTACTCACCTCCTCCCCCTTGCCGATTGCTAGCTCCGCCGTAGGGCCTGACAAGACGTGGTGTCCCCTCGCCACGGAGGTGAGGACGTGGTGAATCTGCACGGCATCAATGCCGCGAAGCATGGGAAGCGCTCCTCCCCAATTCCGGATGGCGGCTTCCGTGGTTTGGCGCGCGGTGTGCTCACCGATTGTCTGGAGCCCTGAAATGCCCCACCGGCGCATCAGGTTGTTGATACCCGGAGCCGGTTCGGGTCCCACTTCAGGGACTGCGCCGGTGACCATGGACCACAGTTGTTGGAGCCGTCCGGGGTCTCCCCAAACTGCTGCACCGCGTGCGATCTCCTCCCAGATGGGACCAATGACGGACGCTGTGGCCGTCATCTTTCTTGCGCCGGTGACGTACGCGAGTTCACTAGCCAGGTACCAATGCCTCGCCCCGTAAGGGTTCCGGCCCATGAGGGCCCACCCTGTGTGCGTCTCCATGCTGAGGCGGGCCGCGGTCAGCCTTAGCTCCGGAGTGTCGTCCCGCGTCAGCCGCTCCCCCAAGCGGACCATCCGGTGGATGAGGACGTGACCGTCGTCGTCGAAGATGCTGTTCTGACTGCCCGCCATGGTCCCCGCCACCCGCAGCAGTGCTTCAAGTAGCCCCTCGAAAACCAGATGCCTGGGCAGCGTAGCCAGGTGCCCGGCGTCGAGCATTGCAACGTCACCCGCCACATTGCGGGAGGACAGCAAACGGCGTCCGACGGCGGTATCCAGGCACGCTACGGCGCTGACTTCCGCGCCGGTCCCCACCGTTGACGGCATGAGAATAGTCCTTGGACGTTCCCTGATGTTGGTGACAGGAGGCAGGACCAGCAGGCCGGAGCGCTTGGCGTGGCGCTCGGCGAAGATGGTCAGAGCAGGATCGGCGGTGAAGAGCGCGGCGAGCTTTACCGCGTCCAGGACGGATCCGCCGCCCAGCCCAACAACGGTCTGAAGTCCGTTCTCGCGGATGAACCCGCCCACTGTCCTTAGCGTTTCCACAGTGACTGGCGCCGCGGTCACTTCCAGAACAGGTGATCCTTTGAGGTCGCAGGCCAAGAGGCGGTCACGGTGGGCGCCAAGGTCCTTGTCCACTACCAAGCCTGTTCTGCCACGGGTGAGGCCGCCCACGTACTTGGCTGCCATCCCGTCGTCGGAAATGATGCAGCGGGTCCTGAACCCGTGATCAGCAATCATTCGAAAGCTCCGTCAATTTCCGCCGCACGCAGGCCTGCCTCGATGGCGGCGCGGAGTTCTGCGAAATTTTCCTCGGTGAAGGTGAGTGCCGGTAGCAGTTGGATGCGTCCGGGCCCAGGTTGTACAACGGCGCCGGCTTGGTGAATGTTTCTGACCACGGCCAAGACGCCCTCGGACGGGAGGGGCATGCCGTTTCTGGAGTGGAGTTTGAGGCCACGCATGCAGCCACGGCCCGTGGAGTTACCCACACCGGGTGTGCCCTGCAGGCTTTCAATGAGCTTGTTGAGGCCCTCTGCCACCTGCTTGCCCAAGGTGTGGTGGTCCAGCCGCTTCATTTCAGCGATAGTGCTGAGGATGGCCGCGCACGTTGCCGGTGTCCCCGCCTGAGTTTCTCCGTGAACAAAGATGGACTCCGTTGAGTCAAAGCGCTGAGTTACGCGTTCGGCTATCAACAGGGCAGCGCATGCGCTGGTGCCGTTGGTCAGCCCTTTGGAAGTGACAATGATGTCCGGCTGCTGGGGCCATTCGTCCGAGACGAACCAACCATTTACCCTGCCGAAGCCGGTGGCAACCTCGTCCGCCACCAGGAGGAAGCCGTGGTGGTCCCGCTGTTTGATGACTTCCTCAACAAATGCATCAGGTACGGATTCGGCGCCAGACCCCAGAACTGGTTCCAGCACCACCGCAGCCACCCGGTGGCCCTCCCGCTGCATCAACCGCGTGAGCTCCGCGGCGTCGTCGTCGAACCTAACGTGGCGGATGTTCCGCCGATCCACGCCGTACAACCACTGTCCAAGCTCGTCCCCGCTCAGCGCCTGGCTTCCGTAGGTCAACCCGTGGTAGCTGCCGCTCAACCCCACAATGAGCTTCCGTTCCGGCTGCCCGTTCAAGACGGAATACTGACGGGCTAGTTTCATTGCCGCGTCATTGGCCGCTCCGCCGGAGGTGGAGAACACCACCCGGTGAAAGGTGTGTGCCGGCAGGCTCAGCAGGGCTTGTGAAGCCTCCACGGCTTTTTGGTGCGCCGTGCGGAACAGTGGAAGGTAGGACGCGTTGTGGAGTTCCGTGGCAATGGAGTCAGCTATCTGTTGATTGCCGTAGCCAAGGTTGGTGTTCCACAGACCGCTCTTGGCACAGAGTCTCCGCCGGCCGTCCCGAAAGGTGACATGGACGCCGTCGGCACTGATTGCCGTGTAGCTGGAATCATCAAAGTCCTGCTGGGTAACCAGTGGTACCCACAGCGGCTGCGTGCTTTTAGTTGCTTGGACTGGCGCGCCAGGCATCAGCGTGCGCCCAAGATGGAGATGCCAAGCTGTTCAAAGTGCGTCACCACAGCCCGGGCGGCACCCTCGGCAACACCAGCTGAGACCTTCAGAGCGGGCGCCACTGCCCTTGCGGCAGCCTTGATGTCCCCCACGTTGGAGACGGCTTCGATGATGGCCGCGGCGTCTGTGCCGAGTTTGAACAGCCTGCCCGTCTTGGTGTCCAACAACGTCTGCTCAGCAGCGCTCTTGAGAATGAACGGAGCATCCGCAGGCGGCAGGCCATCTTCCAGAGTGGCGCCGTAAAAGCTTGTCCCGAAGCCCACCAGGCTCGTGTTGATCCTGTCCTCACGGGGAATGAACTTCCAAGCATCCAAGGCCGCAAGGTAGCGGGGGATCCAAGGCTTGGCCTCAAGGGAGTCCTGAATGTCCCAGGGGTAGAAGACTGATGCGACGGCGGACTCCGGCCGCAGGGAGAGCCCGCGGACTCTGATGTCAGGCAGCGAGTCACCCACCCTGCCGATTTTTGTTCCGTAAGGGCCGGTCCGGACCGAACCATCCCAGGTGATGTGGAGCCGGGTCAGCAGGCGGTTGTCCCTCACAGCACCGCTCAACAGGCCGCGCTCCGCCAGAACAGCATTGACCTCGGTGAGCTGCTGGACAAAGTTGCCTGAGCGGATGGCCTCCTCAGCGTCATCGAAGAAGGCTTGCCAGTCCTCCTCGGTGGTGATTCTGACAACCGTTACGCCCACCAGATTCACAAAAGGGATGGCCACGTAGTCCTGGATTTCCAAGCTCAGGGTGCCGTCCACCAGCAGCTCTTCACCAGCCGCATTGAAGGTCCCTGTCACCGGGACAATGCCGGCGTCGGCTTTGTCCCCGTTCAGAACCAGAATCGTGGAGCCTTCACCCGCGAGCGTCTTCGCGTACGCGGCATGCTCAGGGTTCTCAACGAAAATGACATGGCCCGGCGTTCGTCCCGGTACGCCAGTGATCCACTGATCCACAGCGGCGGCAGTGCTCTGTTGCTGACTCAGCTTCAATTCCCCAACCCCAATAATTGTCCGCAGTCTCTGCAGTGATCCCGGACGATGATCCGGGGCTGCGTTCTGAGAAGGACACTATGGGCGGGTTGATGCGCCACAGGGTGGAAAGGTGGAACTAGGTGGTGAAAAGGGCTGATTCGGCCTGTATTTAGGGGTACCTAGGGGCTGGATTGTTCGAGTCTAGGTGGTGCTCGGTGACGTCGGTTTGTATGACTTCGGGCTCTGTCCGTGAACGGCTATGCTGGGGCACTCGACGATTGGGGACGTTCTGGAATGAGAAATCACTCTGAGAAAAAGGCCAACAGCTACTGGCTCCTTTTGGCCAGTTGCTATGGGCTGACCATTGGTTTTGCCACCATCTCCGTGATGCCGTGGCTCCTTCTTTGGGGTGGTATCTTTATCGTTTTTCCTGTGGTCATCGCCTGGATCTACGGCCAGATCGGCCGTAAAGTCCGGTACGGGCTGGTGCCCGACAAACCGGCGATCACCATAACCGCCACGTCCTTCGCGGTGTTGGCAACGGTCCTTCATGGCTCGCCCATAACAGCCTGGGCTGGACCGCTTCTCGGCTTGGCAACCTTTATTGGCACGTATCTCTGCCTGCGCCGTTTCGGTCACTTTTACCAGAGCGCGGACGAAGCCCCCACACCCGCGCAGTAGCATGCCCTATGGAGTCATTCACTTGGGCAAAAGCCCCTACGGACCAGCGCCAAGGCAACAAAGTAGCTATTCTCCTTCCCGGATCGGGTTACCCGGTAGAGGGACCGGTTCTCTTCTGGATCGGCGAGATGCTGGGCTCCTTGGGCTGGCATGTTCAGGCTGTCCGGTGGACTCCGAACGATTCACCTGGCGCCGACCCTCATGAATTTGCAGCGATCGCCGCCCGGACAGCCTTCGCTGACGCCCCTTCCGCTGATCAACGATTGATCGTCGCCAAATCATTCAGCACTTTGTGCATCCCCTGGGCTGAAGAAGCTGGCATTCCAGGCGTTTGGCTCACACCATTGCTGGCTGACGAGCTAGTCAGAAGCACCATAAACGCAACCTCTAAAGAGGACCTGTTCATCGGAGGCTCAGAGGACAAGCTCTGGGATGGAGTGCGCAGCACAGAGGCGGCAGGAACGTTCTTCGAGGTGCCCGGCGCTGACCATTCACTGCAGATCCGCAATGAATGGAGGGCTTCGCAACAGGCTCAGGCCGAGGTGTTCGCCAAGGTTGAGGAGTTCATCCGGGCTTTGGCCCAGCCGCCCGCTTTAGCAAACTAAATGAATGCAGATGTCTGGCAGACCGGTACGAATTTGCTTAGCCCGAAATTCCCGGAGCCTCTGGGCTTGGCCTGATACTCGTTGGCATCCCGTACGGGACAACCACCACTTGAACGTCGTCTTCGTAAAGTACTGTGCCCGGATCGCTTGAGTAGACCACGCGGCAAGGGAAGCCATACCGACGCAGAAGATCCATATAGAAATCCACTTTGCCTATCAGATCCGTGGCAGTGACCTTGAACCAGGCTTGCGCACCCGGGGCTGCGTAGAACGATGCCTCAGGGGTTGCATATGCTCCGTCGTAGAAGTCATTAGCGCTGCGCCAGAGCCCCCAATCTTCGGGGCTGAGGCTGCCTTCCTTCGCCAAGCGGTTGGCAAGGGCGAAGATCCCTAGATGCCGGCCCTTCGCATCAGGTTCCAACGCGTGGTAGCGCACATAGCGGTGTTCCATACCGTCTAGCCAATCACCAGCGGCTGGAATTTCAGGGATTGACCGACGAGGCCATCAGTGAGCTAGCTGTTGGCTCAGCCGTCTTCGGAACGTGCGGCCCTCTTCAATTCGGCAATTCGAAGCCGCAAGAAAATCACTGTCAGGACCAAGGCGTAGACCGCCAAAACGGCAAACGCTATGACAAAAACAACGTAGAGAATCCCGATGATTCCAAAAGCCGGACTAAAGTTCACTTCTACCCCCAAAGAATTTCAGCTCCCAATGCTACCCAGACCATAGGATATTCCGTGGACGTGAGAGGGCGCGCCACTATCCCAAGCCCGCTTCCATGAACGGCGCTCACATAGAATCGCCGTAAAGGCCCGGGAAAGGGCTGATTCCGGCAGCAGTTCAGGCAAGGGGGCGGAATGTTCGGTTCCAAGAAAAAGCTCGACAATATGATGGAGCACCTCCGGCCCGATCTGAGCCGGGAGTCTCTCGGCGTGGGGCCCAATTTCCCGGGCGTCGCCCCGAATCCCCTCCTCAGCCGTGATGCACGGAGGCGCAACGCGGAACTGCGCACCGGGACTCTTGCGCTCGGCGTTGTGGTGGATTGGCGCGAGGTCAACAGCAACCCACGCGTGGTCCTGATACTCGACGTCGAAACCGCCAGCGGGTCCTCGTTCCGTGGTATCGCAGATGAAAACTTCACCATCACCGAGCTCACCCGGCTCACACCAGGACAGACGTTTCCCGTTCGCTACCGCCCGGCCGTCATGGACCACTACGTAGCGCTCGCCAAGGACGCTGACCGCGCCGAAGTGCAGCGGCTCTCTGACCTGATCGCGAGCCGCAAGCGGACCTGACCCGGAGGCTTCGGCCCCGCTGACACCTCGACGGCGGCCAGCGGGGACTTAGGTGGTCGCTTGCCTATTCCTCGAACCACCCTCGTGCCGGGTTGGAGACCTCGGGCGCCTCACGGAAAACACCCGGTTGCGCAACCCAACCCACCCCGTTAGCTATCACCCTTTGGATCTGCGGCTGGTGGTACACCGGGTATTCCTGATCGCCGGGACTGAAATAGAAAATCCGGCCCTTGCCGCGCGAGAACGTCACGCCGGAGCGGAACACCTCTCCCCCGGTAAACGAGCTGATGAAGATCAGGTCATCGGGTTCTGGAATGTCGAACAGTTCGCCGTACATTTCCTGCTGGGGAATGACGATAGGGCTTTCAATACCGGCCGCGATCGGGTGCGACGGCTTGACCGTCCACACCAACTCCCGTTCGCCCTCGTTGCGCCATTTCAGCGAGCACGTGGTCCCCAACAAACGGGTGAAGATCTTGGCGAAATGCCCGGAATGGAGCACCACAAGGCCCATGCCACCGAGCACGTGGCGCTGCACTCGCTCCACTACTTCATCGGCCACTTCCTCGTGAGCAATGTGCCCCCACCACAGCAAAACATCCGTCTGCGAAAGGACCTCTTCGGAGAGTCCGTGCTCCGGATCGGCGAGTGTCGCCGTCGTGATTTCGGAGTCCGGGTAGAAGCCACGCAGTCCGGCGGCGATGGCGCCGTGGATCCCTTCCGGGTACATCTCGCCGATGGTCGCGGGCTCGTTGCGCGCCTCGTGGACGGCCTCGTTCCAGACAACAATCTTCAATTTGGAATCAGACATTTCAGAGCACCACTTCACGTTGTTCGAGGGCGGATTTGTAGCAGGCGTCGAGCACCAGGGCCCGGCTGAGGGCAAGCGAACCGTCATGGCTTCCCCACGCAGTTTCGCCACCGCGCACGGCGGCAATGAAATCGTCGACGACGGCCTGGTGGGCTCGCCCGGGTTCGGCCACCACCTCGAAGTCCGCGTTTTCGCCGTCCTTCTCGGTGAAGACGTGCACGTCCGCTACCGGGTTCT